>Ga0207891_1000156_pt1 | contig 58678 bp, 53 predicted proteins | sample LinPmetageLP50_FD_184061 | JGI IMG/M metagenome (GOLD analysis project Ga0207891, IMG submission 184061) | Marine viral communities from the Pacific Ocean - LP-50 (SPAdes) | ecosystem: Environmental > Aquatic > Marine > Oceanic | place: Pacific Ocean | collected 2011-08-27 | reverse complement strand
GTTGTATTCAATTAAGCCATTTTTGCCAAACTGAGGGAAAATACCGTATACCCCGGTGTCGATAACGCGGTTGTAACGAATCACAAAATTATTACCGGCCTGCCCCATGATGGCATTGCCTTTGTAGTGGGTAATCGTTAACCACTCAACGGTAAAATCATTGCCGGAATACAAAATGGCGTCATTGCGAACCCCTTCGCCCTCCATCACAGGCCACTCGCCGTCTATTACAACACCGCGAATAGTGATGCCGTCTTTGTCGACATAAACGCTTTCTTTATACGTACCAGGATGAACCAAAATAACGTCACCGGTATTCGCCTTATTCACCGCACCCTGAATAGACTCGCCGTCTTTGACCAAAATATCAGCCGCCATCAAGGTTGGTGCCGCCAGTATTAGACTAAGCCACAACAGCCCCTGTGGAATTATTTTCTTCATTGTTGTGCTCCTCTATTTCCAGAGTCTGGATAATTAATGCGTCAGAATTTGGGTCGCCACCGGCGCCAAGCCCGAAGGTACTTTTTGCGGTAATACCGGCATGAAACTTTGATCGGTTAAGGTCTTTAAAAATGCCACCAACAAATCAAGTTCGTGGTCAGCAAGATTGGGCTCCCAAATATGCCAGTGCAAACTCAGGTGCTCGCCTTTCGGGACGGCATGTCCACGCCCACCGGTATAAAATGCCACCGCGTCGCGAAGGGTGTTAAAACGACCCGAATGCATATACGGTGCAGTTAATTCAATATTGCGCAATGTCGGCACTCGAAAACCACCGCGCTGCGACTCATCACCCGTAATCGCCGCAACGCCAATATCCAATGCCACACCGTCAGGCTCCGGCGAGCCAATCACCGCGATCTGCTGATTGGTAAACAATGGCGGCGTATGGCATTCCGCACAACGCGCCACAAAAGATCGAAACACATTCATGCCGTCTATTTCTGGCTGTGTTAACACCTCATGAAAGCCGTTAGCATATAAATCATAGCGGCTACTCAAGGACACCAGCGAGGACTGGAATGCGGTCAACGCGGTGTAAACCTGCTCTAATCTCAACGACTCGCCATTAAAAGCTTGCTTGAATAATTCGCGATAATTGGCATTGTCTTGCAAACTCTTTAGCAGCTGCGCCGGCGTATTCGCCATTTCTTCTTGGGCAAATAACGGCCCCTGCATTTGCTCTTCTAGCGAGCTCGCCCGCGCATCCCAAAACAATTCCCGCAAAAATCCCACATTCCAAAGCGTGGGTGCAGAACGGGTCATCGCTTGGCCGTGTCGCCCCGCACTGCCAGCCAATCCATCTGAAAAACCTCTCGCCGGCTGATGGCAGGAGGAACACGCCATGTCACCATCCACCGACAATAAGGGATCGAAAAACAATAATCGGCCAAGATCTATCTGCTGGGCGCTAAAGCCTTCTCGCAGCGGCGGCAGCCCCGTCTTTAAGCCACCCACTCCCGACTCTTGCAGCGACCCGTAGTCGTTGTAAAAGCTTTGCAAATAACAGGCATCATCGCGCTGATGAAAGCCAGCGGGACATACATCGCTTAAGCTCCACTCGCTCGCCGCCAGTGGCACCGACGCAGAAGCACCACATAGCCATATAATCAGCAGGCGCACCCGTCCCCGCATTGTTAATCCGCCAGCGACTGAATATAGGCAATGACGTCGTTTGCTATCTCAGCGTTGGGCAGGGTTTTACCCATCATGCCCATTTGATAACCGTAGCGATCGGTCTGATCCGCACCGCGAATTCCGTCGCGAAAATGATTGAACTGCTTCAATAAATACCAATCATCAACACCCGCCAGCGCCGGCGATTGGAGTTTTTCATTCCCTTCCGCCGCAGGACCGTGACAGGAGCCGCACAAATTAGAATAGTAATCCGCGCCGCGCTTAATATTACCTTCTAGGGTTTTCGCAGCGGGTTTGGCCTTGAAGTCTGCAATGTAGGCGACGACCGCTTTAACTGCCGCGTCATCTGCTAGGGTTTTAGCGATCGCCTGCATTTGCGCACCGTAACCATCTTCCGGATGACTGCCACGCACGCCGCTCCTAAAACCCAGAAGCTGCCGTTCGAGATACCAATCCTGCTGATTCGCCAACGATGGCGCATGTAAACCTGGATTCCCTTCACCCTGCGCGCCATGACAGGCAGCGCACGCGGCATAAAGCGCTTTGCCATCGACGGAGCCAGATTGCTGCAGAGCCTGCACTGCTTCAGCCGCAGCCTTATCGCTACTAACGTCAGGAGTATTGTCATTACTACAAGCCACTAAGAACACACTTAGCAATAACACCAATCGTTTCATTCTGACGATCCTTTTCTGTTCTGGTTAATCAAGCTCACTAAAGAAAATCACGAGATCATATCGCCGACAACACCCAGTATAGATGCCAAAAAGCGCCTTTGCTCGAAAGTTATTTATCCGTAACTTACCGAACAAACCAAGCCAAAGCAATATACTAGAACCAACACGTTATCTACATTTAGCGAATTTTGTCTTCATTTTTATTGTTGTTTGACTCAATTGACACAGACACACAAACTGCACCAAAAGTGACATTGGGCGATTGAATAGTGAATTTAGTATGTTGTCAATGACAACACCAATCAAACCAAGTTTGTGCAATTTTTTCACCACCCAGAGCGGCTACTCCCCCGCAAAGCCCATTGCCACTCACCGAGCTTGCACTAAACAAAATAGTGCACGCCTGAGTCATCTAGGCCTAACCCCAAAACTCAGGCAAAAAAAACGGCACTACAAATGTGCCGTTTTCCTTAAGCTAAATGACTAACTAACAACAAATTTAGGGATTATCGGTGTATAAAATATAATCACCACCGCCATTAAACGATTTTACACGCCAGCGATAAGTACCCGCATTGCCATTGTAAGTTACCGCTTCATCAGAGCTATTTGTCTCGCCTGCAGCCACCACTGACCAGCTTTGGAAAATAAAGCCGCCCAGCCTCTCTAGATATAAATCGAAATCAGCATTCGCAGGGCCCTCTAAGAACCCGCGGAACTGACCACCACCGCTGCTGAACCCACTACTACTCGGGCTATAAGCCTGGGCATTAGTGCCACTAAGGGTGCCGCTGGTTTGCGCGCACTCTGGACAGGGACCGCTGCCCGGCAAGCTCACCACCACACTTTGCACACCTGTGTTTTGCTGATTAGCGGTATCGCTAACCGTCAATGCCACCGTGTAGTTTCCCGCAGCAGAAAAGTCATGCGATGGCGCGACACCACTCGCCGAACCACCATCGCCGAAATTCCACTGATAACTGTTAATACCGTTATCGTCGCTAGAGCTGGCGCCATTAAAGGTACAGCTCAGGTCAGCACAACTATAAGTAAACGAGGCGCTTGGTGGAAAATCCGTTGGCGTACCATTGCCGGCCGCCGAGACTTGCAGCAAGAGATTGGGGGAACCCGTACCGATACCGCTGAGCTTACCCGCCGCACCTTCGCCAATAATCTGAGCAAACACTGCCGCTGGACTAGCGGAAGGCTGCTGCCCCAAAATCAAGGCTGCCACACCCGCCACATGGGGTGATGCCATTGAGGTACCGCTTATCGTATTGGTGTCGGTATTGCCTTGATACCACGCCGAGGTAATAGACGAACCCGGCGCAAAGATATCGACACACGCACCTTTGTTTGAAAACGATGAGCGCGCATCATTTGAACTGGTGGAGCCGACGGTAATCGCCTCATCCACACGATTTGGCGAGCCGTTACAGGCATCAATATTGTCATTGCCCGCTGCGACCACAAAGGTAACGCCTGCAGCAATCGCCGCACGAACAGCCTGATCAAGAGCCTCACTGCTGCCACCACCCAAACTCATATTGGCAACGGCAGGTTTGACATGGTTACCCGCCAACCAATCGATACCGGCGATAACACCGGCATTACTACCCGAGCCATTACAACCCAAGACTCGCACCGGATGCACCGTCGCGTCCTTAGCTACACCCCAGGTCGTACCCGCCGCCGTACCTGCAACATGGGTACCGTGGCCGTTACAATCGTCGATATTTGCAGGGTCAGTACTAGCAAAAAGAAAACCACTAGAAACAAAATTACGACCGACACCCACTCGACCGGTAAATTCTTGATGGCTAGTTCGCAAGCCGGTATCGACGATATAAATATGCACGCCATTGCCACTGCCGTTATAAGTATAGACACCGTCTAAAGGTAAATTAGGCTGATCAAGTCGGTCTAAACCCCACGTCGCATTGGCTTGGCTCGCCGCAATTGTCACGGTGCGATCCTGCTCAACCAATTTAACCATTGGGTTTTGAGCCAATACCTCGGCCGCCTCTGGGCTAAGTTGCGCGACAAACCCGCGAACAACATTTTCAAAACTTCCCAGCAATACGCCGTTAACGCCGCCCAGCAAGTCACTGATCAAATCCCCAAGGGGCAGAGCGGATAAAATCGGCTGGTCTAATTTATTCAATAAGACTATATATTGGCCGTCGATCGGCTCACCTGCGCTAAGTGCATCGGACACCGACGCCTCAAAAACGGTCGCCTGCTCTTCTACCGAATTGCTAAGCTCTGCAACATCGACACCGCCACCGCTGCCGCCGCCACACGCCGACAAAAACGCTAAAACAACGCCGCTAAGCAGCACTCGCCCACGTACTATTATCCTCATATATCAACCACCCCTTGTTATTTTATTATTCATCAACTCAAGTAAATTCGTAAATCCCATTTCAACTTATTATTAGAACCTCATACGAGATTTGCCAATATACGGGAAACCGCTCAGCCCAGTAGCTATCTAACCGGACTTACTCCACGGTAAATGCGGGGGAGCCAACTACCAGCGTGCGTAGTGATCCTCGGCAAACCCCAAACAATCCTTAATGCTTATTACTTCATTGCCTATGTGCAGCTCTCCCTCAAACACACCAAAATGCTGGGTAAAGTTAGACGCAATAAAAACCGCATTAATTTTTTCTTTGCGCTGCCCCAATGGCGTAAATACTAAGTCGACTATGCCGTCCGCTGAGCGCATGCGCCACGGACTATTGGGAAGATAGCGGTCAAATTGAAAATCCACCGCATCTACCTTTATCAGCTTGCCGTCCAGCCATAGTGCATTTTCTGTAAATCCGGTTTCATTCACCCCCGCAGCGAGATTCATCCCCAGCCTACGACCATCACTCAGGGTTGCCGACATACTCCCCCAATTCCAGAAAGTTTCACCCCGCATATAGCCAGCGGTCCAATCGACCGAAGCCAAGGCCTTCGCCTCAGCTAAATTGATATGTTTACCACCCCAGACAACGCTGCCATCACAAACCAACGCCGCATTCTTACGAGTAAACACCCAGCCCTGATAACCGGCGCGACTGCACATAGCCAGCGACGATGCGTCGGTCTCATCAATATCTGCGCTAATAGTGACACCGCTTTTGAGGGTGGCGCGAAGCTGCCGCCGCCCGTCTTTAACCTCGATTGAAATTTTATTCTTACCGCTGCGAAAAGACGCCGAACCGCTCTCTGGCTGCGTATCAATATGGGTGTGTCGAGCCAGTGGCTGAACAAAACTAAACTCGTCAAATGCCTGGGTCTGCGGATCGTATAAGTATACAAAGGCATTGCTGAGCAACTTCAAATCCACGATTGCCACACCGACGATCAACTGCGGGCTCACCAAGGCAATAAATTGAAATTGATTAAATTTGAAATACTTGGCACAGCGCCCCAATTTGCGGTCCATAGGCGAACGCAAATCATAATCTTGAAAGTTAATGCGCTCTACGCCCTGCTCAAATACGCCAAATGCCGGCTGTCCATTTTCGCCAATCAGAGCCGCTTTGCGATTCACTTTGCTATTCTCATTATTATTTTCATTGTTGGGTATACAAGTGTTCGCATTCTGTTGCAGTAAAAAGTGACGGTCAAACACATGAAGTCCAAAGTGTGAACAAGGCCATACATTGCGCAGGGTATTGCCATCAGGCACACTTAGCGCCAACAAGGCAGGCCATACCACCCAGCGGACAAAACATGGACAACTCCAGTGCAGCGAACAAGGCCTTTATTCAGCCTGCCCACGACACCGAAACTTACCCGCCCGCCATACTCACGAGTAGCCACTTCGACAAAGATAGCTTTCAACTAGCACAATACCAGCAGTCGTCGATTTATTGCCCACCCACGCTGATCCGCGCTAGCCGCAAACGCCAAGCTGAGTATTTTGCCGGGCGGTTTTTAGCCAACGAGGCTATGACCAGTTTAGGAATAAGCGAATTTAAACTCATCGCCGACGCCAAGCGCTGCCCGCAGTGGCCTAGCAGCTTAGTGGGGAGCATTACCCATACCGACGATTACGCCGCCTGCATTGTCGCCGAAAAATCCGAGGTTTCAGCGATAGGCATCGACGCCCAAGATATTCTCGATGACGAGCGCGCCGAGCGCCTGCAGTCGCGAATTATCGACAGCGCCGAATCACGAATTATCGCCCAAAGTAGCCTATCAGCCGGGCTTGGACTGAGCCTGTGCTTTTCGGCAAAAGAAGCCATCTACAAAGCCCTTTATCCGCGGATTCAGCAGTATTTTGGCTTCAATGCCGCAAAACTGCACAGTATTGACGCCGATAGTTGCAGCCTCGCATTTCGCTTTGATCCAGCCTTATGGATTTTGCACAATGAGCGCAACCTTTTGCATCTTCGCTACCAAATCACCAAGCAAAGGATATTGACCTGTTTAATGCTACGCACCGTGCAAAAGTAGTCCGCAAAGACACGCCCTGAGTAAGAAATAGCGCACAAATCACAGATATAGCCAAACTAAAGGCCAACAAAGTGAAAAACAGTTGAACAATCGCGGCGATGCCTTACTCTAAGCCCCAATAATTTTGCTATCTTGCCGCGCAGGAAGAAACACCACCACGCACGGCTCCATCAGTACAAAAATTCAGGAAAGTAGATTGCCACTTTTAAAATCATCAACAACTAAAAATACGGCATCATCCGCCGCCTTTCGTCTGAAAGGGGGCTTATTCCCCCTGACCCTGCTAGAAATATCTCACTACGATCGCACTGAGTTTGAGCAACAGCTACAAGACAAAGCCGCAGAAGCCCCCATCTTCTTTAAACAAACGCCGGTTGTACTCAGCTTTGAAGAATTTGACGGTGAATTAAGCGCCCTGCCACTGAGCGAGCTAGTTGAAATTTGTAAGACACACGGGCTCCTGCCGGTGGCATTGCGCAACAGCGATGCAGCACTGCAGGACAAAGCAAAACAAATCTCCCTGGCGATTATGCCCGTCGGACGCATCAAACCCACTGCGGACAACACCGCAAGCGACACAGCGCCATCAGTCACCGAAGAAGCCAGCGCCGCGCCAGCAGCGGAGCATATTGGCGAGATCAACCCCAATTCAAGCCCCAGCAAAATAGTCACCACGCCTATTCGCTCCGGCCAACAGGTTTACGCGCCCGGCGGCGACCTCATTATCATGGCATCGGTATCTGCTGGCGCTGAAGTCTTAGCCGACGGCAATATTCATATATATGGTGCGTTGCGCGGCCGCGCACTAGCCGGTGTGCGCGGTGACACCTCGGCACGTATTTTTTGCCAAAGTTTAGAAGCCGAACTGGTCTCTATCGCCGGCAACTTTAAAGTAGATGAAGATCTTCGCAAAGATCATTGGAAAAGCGCGGTTCACGCCAGCCTAGACGAGCAGACACTTTGTATTACCCCACTCGTATAGCCTTGCCTGAACTTCACCTATTTTTACCACGCAACACCAGCACAGAAGGATTAGAGCCTTGGCCAAAATTATTGTAGTCACCTCAGGAAAAGGCGGTGTGGGTAAAACCACCACCAGCGCCGCGATAAGTAGTGGTATCGCCATGCGCGGCCATAAAACCGTGGTTATCGATTTTGATATCGGTTTGCGCAACCTTGATATCATCATGAACTGCGAACGCCGCGTCGTGTACGACTTCGTCAATGTCATCAATGGTGAAGCCAATCTTCGCCAAGCTTTGATTAAAGACAAGCGGGCGGAAAACCTCTATATATTGCCCGCCTCGCAAACCCGTGACAAAGACGCGCTGACCGTCGAAGGCGTAGAGCGCATTCTGAACGAATTGGCAGCCGACGGCTTTGAGTACATTATTTGCGATTCACCTGCCGGCATTGAACACGGCGCGTTTATGGCGATGTATTTCGCCGATATGGCCATTGTCGTTGCCAACCCAGAAGTATCGTCGGTGCGCGACTCAGACCGCATTTTAGGCATACTGCAAAGCAAATCGCGTCGCGCAGAAAATGGCGAACGCGTTGAAGAATGCCTATTGCTAACCCGCTACAACCCCGAGCGCGTTGCCAAAGGTGAAATGCTCGGCGTACAGGATGTAGAAGAAATTCTCGCCACCAAACTACTCGGCGTTATCCCTGAATCTGAAACCGTTCTCAAAGCCTCAAACCAAGGTATTCCGGTCATCCATGATATAGAAAGCCCAGCGGGCCAAGCGTACTCAGACGCGGTAAGTCGCCTACTCGGCGAAGAAGTTGAACACCGCTTCATGAGTGTAGAGCAGAAGGGACTCTTCAAACGTTTGTTTCGGAGGAGCGCATGAGCATATTTGATTATTTCCGCAGCGCGAAGAAAGATACGGCATCTATTGCCAAAGAGCGCCTGCAAATCATTGTCGCCCACGAACGCAATCAGCGAAATAAGCCCGACTACCTGCCTAAGCTGCAACAAGAGTTGCTAGAGGTGATTCGGAAATACGTCGATGTCGATCAAGATCAAGTGGAAGTGCAGCTGGATAACAACGGCAATTGCTCGGTGCTAGAGCTGAATATCACCCTGCCTGATCGGGTTTAGTCTCTCTGAGCGAGCCCAGTAAATTAGGCTTAGCCATAAAACTCGCAATGATGATTAACTCATCTTCTGCAAGGCAGCGACGGTAGCTTATGGCTTACGTCGCTGCTGCTTGTCTTAATATCCAAGCGCGTCGAAAGACGCTGGGCAACGCCATTGTCATTGCCACATAAGCGCACGGCTCACCAGCGACTCTTTTATTTCCAATAGCGGTTGGGGTCAGCTACTTAATATTGATAATATTGCTCTTACCTAGACCGCATAGCCAATCGGCCATCTAGTGCGCAATACAATCTCGTGACGGTTCAATCACCGAAAAGGCAAGAAAAGAGTCATCTATGCTACTTCGTATCTGTTTTGCCCTTATCCTCTCCTCACCAACTATCAGCTTCGCGGCAGACTGCGAGGACAGAGACATCTTTACTGGGGAGTTACTCACTCGCGCCATCGCTCAACTTGTTCAGAACTACGGCGAGTCAGCTAGCAAGCAGGCTATCTCACACTGTGAAAGCGGGCCGGGATCAAAGCGCCAGATCAAATTGGCGGCCCACGAGCAAGACGACAACTTCACCTACTACCGCATGGTCAGCTGTGAACAGGGGCGAGCCGCAGACGACGTTAGCTGCAAGGCCAGTGACGGCAGGCGCATCAAATATCAGGGTACGACCATAGATACGGACTCTGCCGCAGGTGATAGCGATACAAATGAGAAGTTTACCGAAAACTACCTCCGCGCACTTGACTGCTTCAGTGCCGGGCTGCAAGCCGGCACCGTAAAGGCGCGCAAATACAATCGGCTGCTCGATACCACTTTAGATATCCCGCTGCCCGTAGACAGCGTGATTAACTCAATTCATTTACTACCCGGCTTTCAGCGTTACATTATTAACGCTGGCGAAGAGCACTTTCGTTTCAGCGTCGAACTCGATAAAGAATACGGCTGCTTTATTGAAGTGTTGAAATAGCATATTACGCTTGTCGCGCCAGATAGCGATCGAGCTGGTTGGCGAAGGCTTGCTTGTCTGCCGAACTGTAGGCGGGCGCACCGCCGCTGTGTACCCCTGAAGATCGCATGGTGTCCATAAAGTCACGCATGTTTAAGCGACTTCGGACATTGTCTGCCGTTAACAATTCGCCTCGAGGACTCAGCGCCAAAGCGCCCTTTTCTATTACTTCGGCTGCCAGGGGAATATCACTGGTAATAACCAAGTCGCCCGCCTGCGCGCGGCGTACTATCTCATTGTCCGCCACATCAAAGCCACTACTTACCTGCACAGCTGAAATATAAGGTGATGGCGGCACCCGCACCGATTGATTCGCGATCAAGGTCAGCATAATTTTGGTGCGCACCGCCGCCTTAAACAAGATTTCCCTTACCACCACTGGACATGCGTCCGCGTCTACCCAAATCGTCACGACCACCTCATTCTTCAGTTAACAAAACGCCTGTTCTCGACAATTTCAGCACCGGATTCAAACGTAGGCCGATCAGCAGCCCTAGGGAAAGTACGAATACCGACCTTGTTATCGCTACCGTAGCATGTCGAGGTCGCGGAAAACCATGAGAGCCGAAAGATGCAGAGCTCTATTGCATGAAAAAGCTATTGGCTAGCTTAAAAATAAATGACCATCCTGAAACGGGAAAAACACAACCCAATGCCCGTTATCGCCTGTACTACGACAAAATGAAATGCCTGCATTTACTAGTATGGATAGTCAGCGCCATCTCGATTATTACCATTGGCGCTTACATCGACCAAGTCAATAATCACACCTATAAAATAAGCTCACGCGACCAAGCAGACAAAGAGCTCCAAATTATCGCCGCGAGACTAGAAGGCAATATATTAGGGAATCTACAGACCTCCAAGGCCATGGTGTCAGCGATTTATTCTAACCCAAATATCGACCAAGAAGGTTTCGCTAAATTTGCAAAGCCCTTATTCGATGGCAGCGCGCAACTCCGCAACATTAGCGCGACACGCAACTTAACACTGCGGTATATGTACCCGGTAGAGGGTAACGAGAGCGCTATCGGTTTTGACTACAACAAACGCCCAGATCAACTTACAGATTTACTTCGCGCGCGCAACACACAACAAACCATCATCTCTGGCCCATTTGAACTTATCCAGGGTGGCCAGGGACTTATCGCCCGAATACCAGTCGTTATAACGAATGCGGAAGATCAGTCGGCAACCGTATGGGGCACCGTGTCCGCCGTCATCGACCTACAGCGCTTGTATGAGGCCAGCGGCCTGCTGGCAACAAATTCAGAGTTGAATATCGCAATACGCAAGCTAGGGTCGGAATCCTCGACAGTGTTTTTCGGCAACACCCACTCTTTTATTGAAGATAGCCGCCCCGTTACCGCCGAAATTTCCATGCCCTCAGGAGAAAAATGGCAGCTCGCCGCCATACCCAAAAACGGCTGGCCGACACTAGCAAATAATGCAAGTGCACTGAGGACTTATCTAGTTATTGCAGGTCTAGCCATCTTTTCAATGATCGCGGCCATACTGCAATTAGTGATCCGCCGTCAGCGACACAATTTTTTACTGCATAGCCTATTTGATTTATCACCCAACGGCATTGCACTTAGCGACTTTGAAAGCGGCGATTTTTTGCAAGTTAACGATACCCTGCTCGCCAGCACAGGGTATAGCCGCGAAGAGTTTGTCACCTTAAGCAACTGGCAGCTAAGTGCCAAAAATGCCGAAGAAGCCGAGCAATATCAAATACGAGCACTGCAAAAAACAGGTCGCTACGGTCCCTATGAGCGCAATTACATTCGCAAAGATGGCAGTGAATTCCCGGTGCGGTTGAGCGGCCTATTAATTCATGACGACTCCGGAAAAGCCTTTGTCTGGTCGATAATCGAAGATATTTCTGCACAAAAGAAAACCGCCGAGATCATGCAACGCCAGCAATCGCTAATGCGCTCAATGGGTGCGCAAGCCCGCGTTGGCGCCTGGGAATATATTGTCAAAGCCGACAAAATGTACTGGTCGGAAATGACCAGAAAAATATTCAAGGTGGCCGACGATTTCACCCCGAGCTATGAAAACAACAATCAGTTCTATCACACCAGAGATTCACGCTTACGAATTAACAAAGCAATAAAAGAAGCAATGGAAGACGGTGTCCCCTTCAGCGAAGAGATAAAAATACGCGCGGCGAACGGGCGCGAAACCTGGGTTCACATTACCGGTCAAGCCGAATTCCACGACCAGAGCTGTATTCGTGTCTACGGTTCAGTGCAAGACATCGATAGTCGCAGAAAAGTACGGGATGAACTTATCGACGCCAAAGAAAAGGCAGAAGCCGCCGTGCACGCCAAAAGCGAATTCTTAGCCGTTATGAGTCATGAAATACGCACACCAATGAATGGCGTGCTAGGCATGCTAAATCTATTAGAAAACTCTCCGCTAAATAAAGACCAGGAACGTAAAATCAATGTCGCGAAAACAAGCGCGCAATCCCTATTAAACTTGATAAACGATATTCTCGATTTTTCTAAAGTCGACGCCGGCAAGCTGCAATTAGAAAACATTGTTTTCAATATCAGAAAACTGTTTGACGACATCGGAGCGAGTCAAGCCTTAAACGCCCATGAAAAAGGGCTAGAACTAATCATTGATCAAAGCGCGATTAATCAGAGTTGGGTATCTGGTGACCCAGCTCGCCTACGTCAAATTATTACCAATTTATTAGCGAATGCCATTAAGTTCACCGCACAGGGCAATATTATTCTACGCGCCGGATTGCGCTCCAAAAATGGCCAATTGATTTTAAGCTGCGCCATTACCGACACCGGCATTGGCATCCCCAATAGCGAAATAAAACGACTTTTCTCACCGTTTACGCAGATCGATGCCAGCACAACCCGCAAATTTGGTGGATCCGGACTAGGCTTATCTATCTGTAAGAATTTATGCGAGCTAATGGGTGGTAGCATTTCCGTCGCCAGCACCTATAACGAGGGCAGCACCTTTACATTTACAGCTTGCCTACAAGATTGCAGCGACCGCGACACCGCAGATCAATCCAATCTAGATACAACACGTAATCGTGCCGTATTTATCCTTGACGACAATAAGGCGTTCGCAAGCTCTATTTGCAATCAACTTAAAAAATGGAAAGTCGACGTTAGCGCGCCAGAAAGTGCCAATGATTTAATCTTACAAGTGGAATCCGCGGCCAAAGACGACGCAGAAAAACTCGTCATCATCGGTATGACTGACGAACACCAAAGTGATACGGTCGCACTGTGCACCAAACTTCGCCAGAACCCTCACTTTGACTGCGCAACGATTGTGATAGTAGCGTATACCGATATTGCTGACGGCGAACAACTTTCACTCGCCGGTGCCAATGGCTTTTATCTCAAGCCGCTTTCACATAGTGATCTCACATCAATACTTAAGCTCAAGCCACATGAAAAGGCATTCCCAACAAAAGCGGCGAAAAGAAAATTAAGCAACTTCGACGCAAGCGATACCATTGCTATTTCACGCACTCATCCAAACCAGGATGCGTTCAGCCAACACAAGGTGCTATTGGTTGAAGACAATCCTGTTAACCAAGAAGTAGGACGCTGCACCTTGACAGAAATGGGATTTAACACCGAAGTCGCGGCCAACGGCCAAGTGGCACTGCAAATGTTAAATGCCACTCCGAATGACATGCCTTACGCACTGATATTGCTAGACTGCCAAATGCCGGAAATGGACGGCTACCAAGTTTGCAAGCATATACGCAGTGGTAGTGCAGGCGATGACTATCGCTCTATCCCAATCATCGCGCTCACTGCAAATGCGATGTCCGGCGACAAAGAAAAGTGCATTAGTGCCGGAATGAACGACTACCTCCCCAAGCCCTTTACCCCGAGCAATCTAATTGAAAAGCTGCAACGCTGGCTACCAACAGAGACCTCAACGCCAAGCCCCGCCTTACCGACTTCGCTACCACAAGTAGACACCGCTAATGGCAGTTGCGAGGAAGGAGCAATTTGGATTAAAGAAAGGGCGCTAGAAAGCGCCATGGGACGCCAAGACATTCTTAAAAAATTACTGGCTTTATTCTGCGAACAAATAAGCACCCAACTCAAAGACCTAGACTGCGCCTACGCTGAGTCAAACAGCGAGGAAATTATTTCAATCGCGCATGCCGTCAAAGGCAGCGCAGCGCAATTACACGGAATTCAGCTGCGAGAGTGCGCCGCCAAACTCGAGCGTGCAGCTAAAGATAAAAATAGCACTGCGGTTGACCAGCTCTACAATGATTTCAAACTGCACAGCGAAAACCTCAAGAACTGCTTCAAAAGCTATTTAACGCCAAAACACACCGCAGCGACCAGCACCGAATTAAACTAATCAAATTTGAAATTTGCCAAGACTCGGCTTAGGGCTTACACGGCTTAGCGCTTATACTGCTGTCAACTTGGCGGCATTTATCAATCATGAATTTCGAACTTTGGGCTCAGCGACTAAATACGGTATTGATCCAGAATCAATCTTTATGGCGTCACAATGCCTACAGCAACTTCACCGCGTCACCAATTGACGACAATGCCGTTCTTCGAGATTTTTTACTTGCGCTTAATGACGATGAATTTGCGCAACTACAACGTAATGACCGGCAACTGCTCAAAAGTTTAATTCCTTACTTTCCGCCCGCCGTCGAATTGCTTGAGCTAATCACCATCACATCAGCACCTGCAGCCTCCTACCGCGAACCACCCGTCGGTATCCCCGGCAATAAATGGCAGCAAATCCAGGCGTTTATCGATGCCCACCCAACTGAAATAAGCAAAACCAAGGCAAACCAGAACCCAGCGTTGCTCAACAATACACCCGCCATTGAATGGTGCAGTGGTAAGGGCTATTTAATTGAAGCGCTATTCTCTCGCTATGCACTAGACTCTGTTGGTCTTGAAATTGACGCAAGCCTAGTGGACTCGGGAAATACGCGAGTTGGCAAAAGCGCGGGGCGAACTTACCAAATTGTGAAATGCGACGTGCTCAGTGAGCATGTATTTAACTACGTCAATTCCTCAACACAGGTTCTGGCGCTACATGCCTGCGGTGGACTCCATCAACGCCTTTTAAGCGTTAGCGCGACAGCAAACAGCCCGCGCATCAGTTTTTCACCGTGCTGCTACCACCGCTTTAATCACGGCGAATATCAACCGCTTTCCAGTTCAATGAAGGCTAGCGCGCTGCCATTATCCAATAGCGATCTACGTACCGCCGTGCGACAAACCTGCACTGCAGGGGCGAGCGAAACCGCCGCTAGGCGACGGCTCCAAGCCCGCCATATAGGACTTAGACTTTTACTTGCTGAACAGGGTTTCGCCACTGACACCGCGCTCCCCTCAAGCCCTCAGCACTGGAGCAAGATGAGTTTTCGGGATTGGGTAAATGAAACACTCAGCCGCAAACCAATCGCCGTCACCATCCCGACCAATATCGATCAGTATGAAGTCGCGGGCGCACAAGGTCTGCGCAAGGCGGAACGACTCGACCTTATTCGCATGGCATTTCGACGGGCGATCGAGCTGCGCTGCGTACTCGACAGTATTTTATATCTACAAGAACAGCATTATGACTGCACTCTCAGTGAGTTCTGCCCCAGCTCACTCACACCACGAAACCTGCTTGTTCAAGCCGTAAAACGCGCAGCAATATAAAGGTAACTAAGGTAATCCACAGCCGCTCATCGCTGCGGTGTTTCACACTAGGCAGCAATCGGGGATAATGCCCGCTTTTCCCGCGACCATCCTCAGGAATCCAGTAATGACACTTCAACGCCTCCGCCTCGCCAAGAACGAAGACAAACGTCTGCGCAGCGGTCATTTATGGATTTATAGCAATGAGATAGACGCCAGCGCGACACCACTGCGCAATTTCTCAGCGGGCGAACACGTCGTAGTAGAAAACCAGCAGGGCAAGAGCTTGGGAGTCGCCTATGTTAACCCCCAGTCGCTAATCTGCGCTCGACTCATGAGTCACGATGAGCGGCCTATCGATGTGAACTTTCTGAAAAAGCGGATCAAATCTGCCCTCGCGCTGCGTGAAACGCTATATGAACATCCCTGCTACCGACTTATCTATGGTGAGAGTGATTTGCTGCCGGGCCTCGTTGTCGACCGTTTCGGCGACCACCTCTCAGTACAGCTCAACACCGCCGGCATGGATGCAATGCGCGACATTATCATTGAAGCCCTTGTGCGCATGCTGCAGCCGCAGTCAATTCTGTTACGCAACGATGCCTCGGTTCGTAAACTTGAAGGGCTGGAGCTAGAGGTTGTCACTGCCTATGGCGAGGCTCCAGATGAAGTCGAACTGATTGAAAACGGTGTGCGTTTTCTCGCGCCACTAGCAGCGGGTCAAAAAACCGGCTGGTTCTACGACCAGCGCCCCAACCGCGAGTGGTTGCGCACCTTAGCCCCCGGCAAGCGTGTGCTAGATGTGTTTAGCTACGTCGGCAGCTTTGGTGTGCAAGCTGCGGTCTTTGGCGCAAGCGATGTTTGGTGCGCTGACATCTCCGAATCCGCACTTGATATGGTGCACAAAAACGCCGAGCTCAACGGTGTTGCCGACAAACTTAGCACAGTACAGGGCGACGCGTTTACAACGCTGAAATCATTGAAAGAAGCTGACGAGCGCTTTGATGTAATTATCGTAGACCCACCGGCGTTCATAAAACGTAAAAAAGATCAGAAAGAAGGCATTCTAGCCTATCGCCGCATCAACGAGATGGCCATGCGCCTGCTGAACCACGACGGTTTTCTTATCTCAGGCTCTTGCTCGATGCACATGCCTAGGGAGGAAATGCTGGATTTAGTCCGCGCCTCTGCGCGACATATCGATCGTCACGCCCAAATTCTCGCGGAGGGTATGCAGGGAGCCGACCATCCAGTTCACTCGGCAATACCTGAAACTCGCTATTTAAAAGCCGTATTGAGCCGAATTTCCCGCGTCTAACTTTTGGCTAATAACTCGCTTAGCAAGCTCTGATCAATAAAGGTAATTCAAAAACTAAGGCAGCGTAAAACTCAGGACACTTATTTCCGCGCTGCCTTCTTTAACCGCTTCACTTCGTACATATGCTGATCAGCGTATTTAAGCAAAGCCTCATAATCTGTGGCGTGATACGGGTAGATAGACCAGCCGATACTCGCCTTCAGCGTGTATTTCCCTTCCTTGAGTGAAAGCGGTTCCTGCAGGATCTCCTCTATCCGTCGCTCTCCCCGCTTCGCATCCTCTTCATTTCCCATGTCGCGACTAATAATGCAGAACTCATCACCGCCAATACGGGCCACCGTATCAATTTCCCGCACTCGATGCCGCAAACGACGACTAAACACTTCTAATATCTCGTCGCCAAAATGATGACCGTATTGATCATTAGCCTTTTTAAAATCATTTAAATCAATAAAAAATAAGCAAAATGTACTCTCGCTCTTTTCACAGCGGGAAATTTCTAATTTTAACAATTCTAAAAAACGACGCCGATTGATCACCCCAGTATGCGCGTCGTGATTGGCCAAGTAATGATATTCACGCCGCTCTTTCAACAATTTTTCGCGCAAGTTTTTTGAGGTCTTATTGTAATAAAGCGCAACAAAGGCGATGAACAAATGGGTTGTAAAAATGCTAACAAAAAAGGAAAGTCGGTCATCAACGTCGGGCATCGCATTTTGTACAGGAACACCTAAATACGGTGATGCGAACAGCAGTGTCCACGATATTACCGCCAGGATTCCCCATATTATTCCCGCCTTGAAATCGATACTGAGCGCAGCGACAGCAGGGAAAATAATCAGACAAATAGCCGCCGGAGATTCAATCCCGCCGGTCATGATCGAGAGATAGATTAAAGCCAAACCTAGAGAGGCAATAAGCGTATTCACTGCGAAAACGCGCTGATTCAGTGTTCGTAAAATATAGATCGACAACAGTGCGCCAACACCAACGAACACGAAGAAGACCCGCATGATATGCAGGCTACGCTCCCCTAGGGGAAGGAAATACGTGGCAACAAGAATGATAAGCGAGATATAAAACAAGACACTGAGGATTAAACTGGCAACAAAACGATGACGATACAACCTTGCATTGCCGCCACCCGTTTTAGAGTGAAATGAGTCTACCAATGAAAGTATGTTAAAACTCTTAAACTTAAACATCCTAAGCTAAATATTCCTTTTTAGCGCACTTCATCTGTAAATTATGGCGGCAAGCCAGTGACGAAGCAACTCGCAAGCGTCATTTCTATATACACATCGCCCTCCTATTCTGAGCAGCACTATTTGAAATCAGCCGCACTGTGCCGTTCAACTACCTGGGTTTTCTCATCACCCCAGGGGCGATTCACGCGAAGCCCACGCCGCACCGCTGGTCGCTCAGCAATCAATTCCGCCCACCGTACAACGTGACGGTACGAGGCAACATCAAGAAATTCAGCGGCATCGTATAGACGACCTTGCGCCAGCGCACCGTACCAAGGGAAAGTCGCCATATCTGCAATAGTATAGTTGTCACCACATAAATAGGTGTTTTGCGACAGGTGCTTATCCAATACATCTAGCTGTCGTTTTACCTCCATCGTGTAGCGATCAATGGGGTATTGATACTTTTCCGGCGCGTAGGCGTAAAAATGTCCAAATCCACCGCCGAGAAAGGGCGCACTGCCCTGCTGCCACATTAGCCACGACTGGCAAGCAGCTCGCTCAGCAGGATCTTTGGGGTAATAGGCATCAAATTTTTCAGCCAGATAGAGCAGAATGGCCGCCGACTCGAAGACTCTTATCGGCGGGCTTACACCTCGATCAAGTAAGGCGGGAATCTTAGAATTGGGATTTATTTCCACAAAGCCGCTGCCAAACTGATCCCCCTCGCCGATATTGATCGTGTAAGCGTCGTACTCTGCCGCATTAATACCGAGCTCTAACAACTCCTCTAACATCACCGTCACTTTCACCCCATTCGGGGTGGCCAGTGAATGCAGTTGCAGATCGTGCTCCCCTAACGGCAATGCTTTCTCGTGGGTAGCGCCAGATATTGGCCGGTTGATATTGCTGAATTTGCCGCCGCTTTGATTGTCCCATTTCCACACCGCCGGTGGCGTGTAGGTATTAAAGTCTGCCATTGGAAGATTCTCCCGCTATATATCAAAAATCAGTCTAGTTACTTAAATCGATCGCCGTGTTCGTTCACTCTATCAATAGATTACCGCACGTGCGAAACCTAGGGCGACGCCACTGACGCCTCCTGCACCACTTTGACTCGACGCCAAAAGCCCTGATGAATTGCCAGCGCGAGAAAAATCAAACCCGCCCCCAGTAAAATCGCCACAGACACGGTCTCGTTTGCCAACACCACACCTAATATTATTGCTAAGATTGGCGTAATCAATGGAATTAACGACACTGTCTCAACAGCCATGTGTTTCAGTATTGAATAGTAGGCGACAAAACCCACCAATGAGCCAAACAGTGACAAATACAATAACGACCCTAGGGACTGCGAGCTAATATAAATAGGCTCAACACCAAACAAAAACACCCAGCTCAGCGCCATTCCTGGCAAGGCAAATGCCATTGCGCCAAGTGCTTGTTCAATGGGTTCAACCGCCATTTCTGCGTTTAGCTTTTTCACCCACAATGCACTTGCCGAAAACAGCACATTCGACAGCAACATAAGCCCAATGCCGATATAGCTATCGCCGGTCACGCTTACATCGTCAAATACAATGCACAACAGGCCCAAACCGGCCAGAACAATCGCGAATACCTTGCGCGGCTGTAATAGATTTTCACCCAAAATAGGCCCCGCAAGTACGGCAGTAAAAAATGGCGTCAAACCGAATAGCAAGGCAATAAGGCCAGAGGGTAGATACTCGGCAGCGAAATACACCAATGCCATATTGGGAAAAAGACTGATTGAGGCCGCGAAATACAATTTCCAATGCCGGCGAATCGCTAGCCCCGCAAAGCCGCCAATGGTGCAAATAATGCTGCCCACGCCAAAGGCCAATGCAATTCGCATCGTTAGACCCGCTATTGGCTGCAGGGAATCACCGCCTAGCTTTATAGCCAGCGGCGTTGTGGCCCAAATAAATATGACCAATACATAGGTCAATCTTACAAGCATGATCGTCTACCTGAATACTTGCCGAGACATTTATCTGCGCTTTAACGAAAAAGGCCGCAGAGAGTGTCTGCGGCCTTTGAGAAATTTTGCGTTTTTAAATCAATGCATCATTTTTCTGCCGCACGCCACACCACCCAGCGCAATACGAGATTGCGTTTGGCTGCGGCAAACATGACAGGGCAAAGTGAATACATAATTTTTAGCTTTTCGTTTTAAATAGGTGGAAACCCCTCGACTATAGGAGAAGAGCACATATCTACGCAAGCATTTCTTAATTTAAAAATTAGACGTAAAAGGGCAAGAGCAGACTCACCAATATGATGAGCGACCTGAGTCGGACTACTCAAACCGCTTTAAGCACAGTCTATCAAGTGTGTTTATATATCTTCTAAGCGATTCGCTGAATGCGTCATCAACATCAGCTGATGCTCTTCCACATCAAGTAACTGTTCCAGCATGTCGGCAGCGGGCGTCGCCCCACAGCGGCTAAGTAAATGACTATAAAGCGCTATCAACTGCTCGTGGATATCCCGAACCCGATCCATAAGTTGCTTCGCCGAGAGTGTCGCCCACTCTTCCTCCTTACTTGATGTATCAGGCAAAGGCTGTTTATTCAAAAACTCAGTACACCACGTCCCCAGGGCATTATCACTTTCAACATGGTCAAAAGTAGACACCGTTTTAGCAAGCTGGCGCTCATGATCGGCTATATAACCGCTAAGCATTTTTGTGCGTTCATCGTCAGACGCCGCAACACTAGACTCGATAAAAGCAGCGAAATTACGATGGAACTCACCTGACCACGCAACCACATTGCCAATTGTTTCAATATGCATTTTCGCCTTCCTCCTGTTCGCCATTAACTCGCAGCTCAACGAGCATCCATGTTAGTTGTGACAGGAAAATAAGCTCAGATACTCACGACAATTAATTGGATGAGCGATGATTCACTAATAGTCAGTGAGAATGGGATTTTCAGGAGGGATAGTTTTTTTGATAGGTCTCGACCCCCATCGCCTCGATCTGTAGATCAATCATCTTATAAAACGCCGGCAAAATAGCGGAGTAATCTGATTCTGGCACCAAGCCATTAAGCGCTGCGACTGCCGCCTCAATAGTCGACAAGCCGTCTTGTCGTGGCGATTTTCTGATTTTATATTGCGATGTCTTCGTCGCTTGAATCGCTACACAAGGCAATTCAGCCAGCCAAGAATTTAAATACATTAGCCGCGCGACCTTTCGCCACGTACCATCCAATAGAATAATATTTTTAAAATTTTTACGCTCTAGCTGATCGGCAGTGACGGCATTCTCTGCGGGAAATACCAGTACAGTCTCCGCTCGCCAATCAGGCCCGAGTATCGCCAGTGGATCGAAATACTCGCCAACCAGTCGCACCGCGCCTACGATAGACTTCTCTAGAATTGGCGCAGAAGAAAGAGCATGCCTAGCTTCCTTTTCATCTTGCAAAATGACGACACGATAAGGACAAGCCATGCTGACAAGTACATCGCAGAGGCAGGTTTTTAGAGGTCGTTCACAATCTGCACACGCAGCGCGCTTTGTCATACGATTACCAACAAAATAGTAAGTAAAACATAGCAGAGCACTTTCGTAACCGCTTTGTTTTTAACTAGTGCCGCCTAAGTCGCCTATCGGTACGCGGCGAATGGTCAAAATTCAGCATCGGCCGAACCTTGCTAGATTGCTAAATAGCATCAACGCTGCAATTAACTTGTTCCAGAATACGGACATGGCACACGACTATTGGTTATAGAAATACTTGTGCACCGCAACAACCTTTTTCATGTAGCTATCGGGTTTCAACGTGCAATAACTCTGTTCACAAAATCCAGCTGTAGCTTGATATTCCCCGCAAACCAAGGCTCGAGATAAGGATCAAAGTGGTTGGCATCGATGGTGCGAATTTCAATAGTCTCTGAAGACATTCGCTTTACTTTATCTTCATCAAATGGCGCGACGGTATCCCGTGTCGCGCCAATGACCAGAGTCTGAATTTGGATCGACTGAAGGTATTTGAATGGGCGATAAAATGGCATCGTTGCCAAGGATCGGGCCGCGACACGGTTATCATGAAGTTGCGTCAGGTTGGCCCTTGTCCACTCTTCTACCCGCCAGGCTCCGTCGCGATCCATCGATGAATAGCCACCGGCCTCAGAGATAATTGGGACATAACGGGTGCCGAAGGGGTTGAGCAGATCAAGCAGGATGTCGAAGCCAAATCGTAACTTACGCGCCAAGGGTACGGACTTGACCGCGAGCAAGCCATCGAGCATGGGCACCTGTGCAATGGCACCTCGCAATTCCGGGTGTTCTGCGGCGATCTTTACGACATGCCCGCCGCCAAATGAACTGCCCCACAGAATGATATTCGTCTCATCAACCTCAGGCAGTGACTTGGTATATGCCAGCGCGCTCTCGACGACTTTTTCGCGCCGCCACGGGCTGATGACATTGCGAGGAAGGCCCTCGCTGTCTCCCCAGCCGGGGTAGTCAAACGTGACGACACCAAACCCAGCGTCGTTAAACGCGGCGATGTAGTTTGTGATTAGCGTTAGTTGGGTAGCACCCCATCCGTGAACGATCAGGATCGTCGGATAGGCTGATGCGTTTACATTCTGGGGCTTATGCAACGTTGCCGCGCACCGTGTTTTCTGGTGGGTAAATGAGCCTTTCTGGCGGTTCGACTGAGTCATATGTATGCCCCTTTGTGTCAGCAAGCCCTACGCCTGCCCGTCTCTTGAATGACATTCAAGAATATATCATGTATCTTGAATGCCAATCAACAACTCGACGCACCGGGCCATCAGTCGGCCTCACAGGAGCCTGCCTTGGCCCGCAACAAACGCCACGTGGAATCGAAGCTTAAAAAGGAAGAGATCGAGCTTGTCGCCATGGAGCTACTCAAGACAAAGGGCTACGACAATACTTCTATGGCTGAAATCGCCAGAAGCGCCGGTGTGGCCGCCAATACTATTTATTGGTACTTCGAAAACAAAGACGACGTCCTGATTGCTGTGCTAAACCGGGTGGTGTCCCAAGCCATAGCTGAGATGGCCACGCTGAGCGAGCAAACCTTCAGAACACGGGTGCTGACGCTGATTAACCAAATTGAGAGCTCTGGCTCATTGATGACTGACGTCCACTCCCGCGTAAACCATTCCCCCAAAGTGCAGGCTTGGCACGAACAGTTTCATACGATGGTAGAGCAACTATCGGTGTCAGAGCTGGTTAACGCCGAGGTGCACCTTGACGAGGCGCACCTCGATGCCAAATTACTGATTTACGTGATTGAAGGCTTGCTTGCTCATCCGCACAAGTTGCAGGAAAGGGAGCAGATTATTGATCAAACGCTTAAGCGCATTTTGGCTAAATAAGGCGGGCGCTCTTACCTAATGCCATTCTGGCATAGACTAGAATCTCGCTAAGCAATTACGCAGAGCAATACCTTACGTCTACATTCTAGCTCGGACTTAAGGCTTGGGTTTCGATGTAGAGGTGCTGCATGTTCGCGTTTGTGACGCTGGAGGTTTTCACATTACCCATCTAAAGCCGTATTTCCTGATCTGGCACAGACTGTGTGAAAACTACTGAGCACTAGATAAGAAAAACATCACCGTTATCGCCGACAAAGGCTATTTTAGGCAGGGAAGTCCACTGTGTCAGGCCCAACACCAAGTGCAGGACAATAAAGCGGTTTAGCAGAAACTGAAATAGCTAGTGCTTTATCGCCATAGCATGCAGCAGTATTGTAAGTACACTCACCCTAAATAATTTAGAACAGATAAAAAATCGACACTATTGGAGTAAGCGCCAAAAACTCCACCTTCACGCTCAATACTTTCCAGTACACCAATATGCAATTGCTCTGTCGCTGCACCACAACAATCCTGCAATAACAAGCAATCAAATCCTCGATCATTTGCGTCACGCATCGTCGATGAAACGCAAACATCGGTGGTAACCCCTAAAAGCACTATTTGCTTTATGCGCTTTACACGCAGGATATGTTCCAAATCGGTAGCATAGAAGGCGCTATTACCCGGCTTATCCACCACGATTTCACCCTCTACAGGTTCGAAGCCCGAATAAAAGTCACAACCTAATTCTCCTCTTACTAAAAGCCTTCCTAATGGCCCAAGGGAACCGACAGCAGCCCCCTGCCGTTCAGCTTTTAAACGCTTGTTCTCATTTAAATCGACCAACTCAGGGCGATGACTCTCACGAGTGTGAATAACTATTAGGTCATGCTGTCTTATCTCTTGGAGGAATTTTTTCGCTGGTTCAATTGCAGTTTGCGTATGCGTTGTATTTTCACCAAGAGAGCCAAAATATCCAGTGGGGTCAAGAAAATCTCGCTGCATATCAATCACTATAATCGCCGTACTCGCCAAATCCCAATTACCATTCAATGGCCATGCATAGGGTTTGGAATTTATTACTAATGCAAGTGAGTTCATTGCGCGACTCCATTGAGCCATTCGCTTGGGAAGCGCAATTTTACATTGTCTTTATTTCCGATTACCTTACGATCACCCGCAACAATACCTATGTGGTCAGCGCTTGGAGCACGTTCACCCAACAATCCATGAGCAAAAGCAAATTCGCTGATTTGTTGCATTTTGGTTTTAAACGATGCGGACGTTATGTATTCAATGCCAGACTGGGGAGTAAAAAACTCGATAGTCGATAGCTGTGACTTAATATCCGCTTCCGTGGTATTTAACTGCTCAGCCATATATTTGATAAGTTGTTGGTGCTCCGGATGAGATTCCGACAGCAGCGCTACGGCTTCAAACCAAGCTCCAGCAATGGCTTTGCCAAGATTCGGCTCTTGCTTCAAAGTTTCAGTGTGAACAATTAACCCATCAACAATTTCACCGGGTATATCCGACGTATCAAATACGAGACTGGTGTCTGGATATTGCTTGAGAATTTCACTCAATTGTGGCTTCCACGTTGCAACAACCTGTGCTGATTTATCGCTAAAAATTGCACCTATATCACTATCAGATGTATTAACAATATTTACGTCTTTTTCTGTTAATCCAACTGATTCTAACGCCCTAACCAACATGTAATGAGACCCGGAAAGCTCAACCAAATTAATCGATTTATTTTTTAAATCGACAAGGCCTTTTTCTTTACCGCGAATAATAATGCCATCGCTTCCCACTGATGTACTCAGTGGTACAACAACACTGGTATCGACACCAGAACTCGCAGGTATCGTGAGTGCATCCAACGTAATAGCGACAGTACCCGCAAATTGCCCTGCGGTGAATTGTGTCTGAGCCTCCATGTAGTCATTCAACTGCATGGCCTCCAGATCAAACCCGTATTTATCACCCCATTTTTTTAGTATCCCATGATCCTGGGCATAACCCAATGGCATAGTTCCCGCGTAAATAGTCCATGCGATTTTGTACGTTTCTTTGGCTGCAGCCTGCCCGGAACAAACAAGGCAGACAAGAAATAAGGACGCCAGACGGGCACCAGATGAGAACTTCAGCATACAGACACCTTTGAGTTAGGTTTTACATGAAGTTTCAGAGTAAACAGATGGCAGCACGGGGAAAATGATTATTTCAGCAAGTTTGCATGCAAAAAATGCACGTTTAATTATTTTTAAAGATTCTCAGAGAGTTAGCCATAATTTTGCGTGTTTTCTCTTCCCCTTTTCGATGCGCGAGCTCAATGTTTGAAGTTCGACTAATCGCACTGGGCAGTATCGGCTGCAACCTACCAGCATCTATATGGCGTTGCGCATAATGACTGGGAAGAAAGCCAATAAATTGACCAGAGAGGAGCATAAAGGCAATCGCCTCAAGATTAGAGGTAAAACTAATTTCACCTGATACTTGAAAGCCTGCATCTTGCACATCCGTTTTATTGAGAAATGTACGAGCAGCAAACTTCTGAGCTTTGAGGCAGGTCACCACATTCGCTTCAGCAGCGTTATCGCGCAACAACTGAGCAACAGCGCTGTCCGTAGCACAGTAAAGATAGTCCGTCTCCTGATACAAGGGGATATAACAGATAGAATCGTGTCGACTTTCAAATATTCCTAAGGCAATATCGATACGTTTATCTAATAAATGCGTCTCTAAATCATAGGGATTCTTTACAATCAAATCTATGTGTACACGACCCTGAAAGTAGTTGGATATTTCGCCAATCGCTTTGTCCAATGTACATTGGCTATCGGTAATAAGATTATCAATAATACCGATTCCCAACCGCCCGGTTCCTTTGCCATTCATCGTTTCAATACGATGCTCAAATGTTCGGAAAGATGAAAATAGCTTCAGGGTTTCATCTACTAATACCTCACCTTCCTGCGTCAAACAAAAGCCTTGCCGACCTCGTTCACAAAGCTTCAAACCAAGCCGGATTTCAAGTGAGCTAATCGCCCTACTGATAGTGGACGCATCTTTATTTAAAATAGCCCGCGCATTGGCGATGCCGTTTGCCTCTACAACAGCAAGCAATATTTGAAGATCTTTAATATGAGTAGCATCGATATTCATGGGTCGCCTATAAAAACTGACTCAGAAGCAATTCAGAACAGAGGATAAGTTTGGCGAGAATGAATTATTTTTAACTCTTCGCGTGCAAGTTCTATCCCCGCTTGAGCAGCTGCTTCCATTAATGTTATACCTCTGACTTTACCTTGCTTAATATCACCCACACCGCAACATGTTAGAGTGAGTTTTCTTCTACTACATTTTTGTGAAAAAATGAAGCGAAGCGGTATGACCAAAATGAGCGTATTAAAATGTTTCCGCGTGCAGCTTTTTCTTATGCATTACCGTATGTACTCCAACTGAGCGTTTGATTTTGCTAGCAATCTTGATAAGCGCCAAAAAACGAATAGCGCTAATCCCCACCAAATGCTACCTAATCGTTTGATAGAAGCTATCGCAAGAACGAAAACAAGCATTTCCAGCGCGACACTCAATAATAAGTTGTCGTTACTCTTTATACTTACTACTGCGTGACATTTTTTACACTCACTCACGATACCCGGAATACAAAGAGCTTGAAGCTCGAGTTTTTTACGAGATGTCGTTTCTTCCTGACAGTAAGGGCAATTCCTATTTTTCATAAATCTCGGAAATGCTTCATCGTGCATAACGCCAGCCATCATGCGCTTGTCGCATGTATGGCATTGTTAAATGCATTCACCGGGCCAACCAAATTAGCAGCCCAAGAAACTTCAGATATATTCCCACCAATGTCGGATAGTCATGTCTTGAGCCGTAATCATCGGCACGAAGAAGGCCCAGAAATGTAATCGTGATGATGAAAGCCAAAATACCTAAACCGATCAACAATGCCAAGCTTACTTCAAGCGACATGCCAAAATAGAAGGACGGCAACATATACAAAGCTGGGATCACACCAAAATCGATTTTCTGACGTGCTAGGTAGTTCATACATTTAACAATAAATTCAAATGCATTGCGCTTTATAACTCGTGTACATAACGAGTCTAAGCTCTGAGGTGATTAAACAGGATAATTCTATTTGAATCAGGGTGATAGTAAGTCTGAAATGATTTTTTCATTTGTGTGCATCCTGTATTTAATGTGGAATCCCTTAGCCACGAGCATAATCGCTTATCAAGAAAAATCAATTACTTAAGTGAATTCTCTCAGAATTAGTGAGCGCCGTGCTGTCGAATACGAGTTTGGCAGCTGACTACTAATGTGACGAAACTGTCAAACACGCAAATTTTCTCAGACACTTTCCCTGCTTATAAAAATCGTACTCTATTTTTTCCGCGCAGTTTTTCGCGTTTTTTTTGCGGGCTTTGCCGGTTCTAGTCGCTCGGTAACGTGATCAATCCAGAACAGCGCATCTAGATAGTTCACATAGCGATTTAAATACTGTGGCGACAAATCGCGCATGGCCGTTAAGGCTTTCAGCGCGAGCATCTGTGGATTCAGTGGCCCCGGGCTTTCAGGGCCTTGCTGTATGGCGATTTCGACCCGCTTGGCGATTGCGCTGCGCTGCCGAAAAACCTGCATTTTCTGGCTGGCCTGCAAGGGCCGCTGATCCGACATCGGCTCGGCATCACCTTGGCTAAGCGCTATATCGGCGGTGTAGGCAGCACCGCTTAAGCTTTGACTTTCTTGTTCCCGCAATTGCCTCTCTAAGGCAGACGCTGCCGCATCACTGCTCACTGGCTTCTCATCCAGCAATTCCCGCAGGCTCTTTACTTTGGCAATAGCCTTATCGCTTGGGCGCGCATTGTTTTGATGAGTGAGAAGTAATTTTTTAAAAGCGAAATCATCGCCATTGTTTAACAAGGTCTCGGCCAATGCGAGGTCACGCTCACCAAGCTCGGCCAGTGACGTCGCTAATCGCTGCGCGTTAGCCTCTTGATCAATTCGATAGCGCGATAAAGCATCGGCAATTTTCGTTTGCAGAATATCTTGTGCAGGCGCTCGCAAACGCTCTGCCCGCTCGGACATAGATTCAATAAAGCGGAAACGCGCGGGATCGTAAAGATGGCCCATCTCTTCACGCAATAGCGCTATATCCCGCTGTAAATCTGCCAGCATAGCTTAGGGTGCCTTTTCTGCTGCCGCTTGCGCCCGTGGCACTGGCGCCATTTCTACGCGGCGATTTTGCGAGCGGCTATCAGCATCATTATTTTCCACCACCGGCTGCTGCGCGCCAAAGGCGGCGGCAAACACCATATCGGCGGGCATGCCCTCTTCGATAAGTGCACGGGTGACGGTTAGCGCCCGCTGAGCAGACAGCTCCCAATTATCGCGAAAATGTAAATTGCCTTTTTGAATGGGGAGATCATCGGTGAAACCGCTGACCATAAGCAATTGCTCATTGTCACCAAGATAAACTTGCAGGGGCGCCCGCAGCGTGTGCAAAAGTTCTCTGCCTTCGTCCTGTAATTCTGCAGAATTCAAAGAGAATAAAACGTTGCCACTGATACCAATTTTGCCATCGCGCAGGGTGACTCGGCCGGCAGCAAGAGGGTCAGCCAAAGCCTGCTCCAGGGCCAAGCGGCGTTGCTCGGCGACTTCTCGTTTTTGAATCTCTTTCTCTAGGGTCTGCGATAACTCAAGTTGAAAGCCCAGCGCCCACACCAATAGCAACACAAACACGCCGACCAGCCCGGTCATTAGGTCGCCGAAAATCGCCCAAATTGGCGGTTCTTGATCTAAGCCATTATCTAGTTCCGACACACTCATGCCGACGCTTCCTCACGAGAAGTCACAACGCCTTTAGCCAAACTCTGCAGTTGGTTCATGATTTCCTGGTGAGACAACATATTGTGGTCGATAATTTCCCGCGCCTGCGCAACGTAATACGCCATTTGCTCGTCGCTGCGCTCACCACTGCCCTGCAAGCCCGAATCCACTTTCAGCAAGGTCTCGATCAAACCACTGTTTGCCTCGCTGAACTGACTAACGGCGGTCGCAAAGGCATCACCCAAACTCGCCAGTTCTGCGCTACTACCCTCAAAGTGAGCAACGATATCAGACAACTTGCTAGATTCAGTATTGACGCTGTCAGCAAACCCTTGGCTGATAGTCGCAAGCAATTCTGAGGAATTGCCGAGGATACTTTCTACCGCCTCGCGCTGCCCTGCCGCCGACACCTGCAAAGACTCCGACAGGGCATTTAACTGGCTCATCAACTCGCGACGCTCGTCGAGCAGGCTGTTGTCACGCTCGATATTTTCATTCATTTCGGCGCGTAATTTGGTCATGATTTCAGCGGCAATTCGCGGAGTTTCAGAGGCCGACTCGATAAGGCGCCCCATCGGCTCCTCAATCGCATGTGCCAAACTCGCCAAGTGTTCGGCAACCGCAGCCTGTAATTCATTCAAACGGTTTACCGCCGCGTCGCCGCGCTGTTCTTCCAAGGTATATAGGCTTTGCAATTCTGATTTTATGGCCGCCGTCATCTCGCTCATGCGCGCCTGATAACTATCTAGCCAGCTACTTTCGCTTTGCGTGCGGGCCGCAACCAACTCCTCAGAGGCCGTCACTAATTTGCTGAACTCGGTTATCAACTCTTGGCTACCGGCGCGAGCATTACTCGTTAAGGCCTCGGCATTGCTTTGCAGCAAATCCGCACTTTGTTCAAACACGGTAGACCAATTGGCAAGACGCGCTTGCTCGGCGGATTGCTGCTTTTCTAACCAGTCGTCGCTGAGGGAATTAAAGCTGCCGACCATAGCCTGCGAACTGTTGGCGAATTGCGCAAGCAGCTCGCTAAAGCGCTGATCCATTGTTGATAGTAATGACTCACTGCCCGCTTGCTGCGCGGTCACCGCGCCTTGCCAAGCGCGGGTAAAATCGTCTGATGTGCTGGCGTAGCGCTCGTCTAAACTCTGCAAATGCGCCGCTGCCGCGCTGTGTAATTGTTGCTGACTGGCTTTCATATCATCGCGAATATCGCTGACAAAACGGGAAATGACCGGCGTTATATTCTCGCCGGCAATACGGCCGCTGTCGGCCAAGCTTTGCTTTAAGGACGCGTCCACTGATTCAGCCAGGGCTTGAAATTGACCTTGCGCCGCAGCGTGAAACTGCTCCTGGTTGCGCATAAGGGTCGCCGCCATGTCGTCGCCCATGCGCCCTAAACGATCAGCCAGTAGCGTGAGCTGTTGCGCAACAACAGGTAGGGCCTCCGCCTGCGACTGCATGGCCTGATAACTTTGGCGACGCTGCTGGCTCAATGAAAAAGGTTTGAATACCGTGCTCATACTGGTATCGAGCTGACGAGACACCAATAGCCGCTCGCGGCGACTTAAGGTTGAAATCAAGCCCAACATCGCCGACGCGCACACCCCCGCCACCGAGGTCGCAAACGCCATACCCAGGCCTTTAATTGGTGCCGCCAAACCTGCTCGCACCGCCTCCAATTCATTCGTGCCCTCGAGCGCCACCACCGCACCCTTTAAGGTGGCCACCATGCCGATAAAGGTGCCGAGCAGGCCCAGCATCACTAGCAATCCAATGATATAGGGGCTCAACACCGGCGCGGGTAAACCAATATATTCGCCCTGCACACGCTGACGTACGGCATTGCGCAGGCTGGCGGGCACCGATGCCAACCAACTTTCGATATCTTGTATAGACTCTTCAACGGACGACAAGGCGCCACTCAGTGCCGCGCTAGCCTGCTGATAGCGTATCAACTCGGCAAAGCCGACGGTATACGCCAGTGCAATCAGCACGGTGACACCCAAGGCCAGCGCATTGCTGCCCACAAATGCCGACGCCATCCAAACCACGACTATTGCGCCTATGGCAAACGCCACCATCGAAATCATTCTTGTCATTGTGTTTTCTCTACTTCAAATTCTAGTGCTTCAATTAAACCGATCACCGGCATGAGCCGCAGCTCTAATTCAGCTAACAATACCGCCTGCATCTCGCGAATAAAGCGGTCTAACCACCCGCCTTTTTGCAACCAGCGTGCGGTTTCGTCTTGGACCGAGTTCGAAAGTGACTCATTTAATTGGCTATTTTCCGCCCGCGCTTGGCGGTACTGCTGATTCAAAAAATAAAACCGCTTTGCCAATAAGTGTGGAACACCCGCAAAGGCGCGCCGACTAAAATCGGCCATGGTATCAGCCATGCTGGCGTCTAAGCTCGCTAACTGGGCAAGCTCTGGCGACTTACCCTGCATTATCTGCTGCAACTGCCGCCGCAGCGTCACCACGCGATGGTCCATTTCACTCTGGTGCAGTGAATAAAACCGCTGATAGGCGACAAACCCTGCGTCCGGATCATCTAATGTGTCGCGGTTGGGGCGCGGTAGTATAAACGCCGACGCGCTTTCACCCGGCACTTCGTCGCCTTCCAACACAAAACTATTGATTATAAATGCCAGCATCCCAGCGCGCGCCTGCATAAATAACTCGCTGGGATGCTCCGTGCTCGATGCCGCCACAAATTGCTTTTTTTTCAAGCTCCGCAGGGACTCAGCCAGTACTATCGCGTCGGACAAGCTAATTAACTCGCCGAGCTTATCTGCAAACTGCTTGCTGCTGAGCTCAACATTTACCACGGCCAAATCAGTGAAGACGCGCTGAAGCCGGGAGCTTGTTACCGGAATTGGGTTCATAACTTCCTTAATGAGAGCGCAACCGTGCGGATAGTGCAGCGCTAGAGTAGATCGACGCGACCCCTTGCACTGCCAGACGAGATATTCTGATTAGCGGGAATGGTGACCGCCAAAAAAGTTTCGCCAAAACTGCGGTGACGGAGCTAATTTTGCGGTCAATTATCGCTATTTTGCTCGCAACTTCAAGGATTAGCGGCCATAGAACGAAAACCCTGCCGATACCGCAGGGTCGAAAAATCTAGCGCCCGTATTCAGTCGCGAGATACGTCATGATGTCGGCGGACTCGAACATAGCGACACCGGTGTTAGCATCAATCAAATAGGGGACTTGTGAGCGACCGGTTAACTCGCGCAAACGAAGGCGGTTGGCACTGGTAATTGGCGCGTCCGGAAACCAGCGCGAACGCACCAGCGGGGGACCCATTTCCTGCCAGCGGGATTTTGCAAAATTGCGCAATATATAGGGTATTTCCAATTCGGTGAGCAGCTCGCGCACCGGTCGCGAATAGGGACTGGATTCAAAACTGTACAGCTCTAGCACTTGCTCAGGCGTGACTGAGGGCTTGGCATTCATACCCCGAGCACGACCAATAGAGCGCACTGCGGTGGCCGCCATCGAGCTCGAAATCGATAGTTGCCTGCGCAACCCTCGCGGCGATACACGCCTCGCATTGCCGTAATGTTTATAGAGGTGATCAATGATCTCCGCCGACTCTAGAATCTCATCGCCGGTATTGGGGTCGAGCAACAGTGGAAATTGACTTACACCGCCAGTACTCCTTCAACATGATATTGACGGGTACAGTCAGTCCTACGGCGGTTCAGTGCGAGGCGTTTTCTCGAAAGCATAGTGGGCCTATGGTGAGAGGAAATAACGAAGCAATGGACTGCCGTAGGGCTGACCCGCAGGGCGCTAAGCAGGCCGCCCCCTGCGGCGTTGCACTGGCTTGACGTAGGCCCGCTATGCCTGCGCCAGTGCGTCTTGCAGGGAACGGCCTGCTTGGCGCTGAACCAGTCAATATCATGTTGAAGGAGTACTAGTATCCAATGCATCTGGCCGAAAGCGCATACCACCCACCGGGCAAGGATAAATCAGCACATCAATATCTAACTCACTCAGTACTTCTCTCACCACGCGACAGTAGGGACAGGCCTCAATATCATAGAGCACTAGCATTTTCTCAGGTTGGCGGGTTTTATCACCATTAAACGCCGCCGAACCGCGCCAACCGCGCGCCGAACTCGCCACTACTGAACTGAGTAAATCAAACATCGCCTGTATTTCTCCTGAGTCAAAACGGGGTATATATCGGCAGCATACGCAAATTATGGCGCAGTAGGGCAAGAATAAGTTGGCGATACTCGTTAATGTGCATAAATACCCTGCCTCTTAAATTACGGCAAAGACAATAACAATTTCCAGGACAAGCCCACGCCATGCCAAGCCTAAACGAGCCACTAAAACTACCCTGTGGCGTGACGCTGCCCAATCGCCTTTTAAAATCAGCCATGACCGAAGGCCTCGCCAACCTCAATGACCAAGCGACACCGCGCTTATCGGCGCTATACGCGCGCTGGGCTGAAGGCGGCACAGGAACATTAGTCACCGGCAACGTCATGGTAGACCGTCGCTTTCTTGAGCGCCCGGGCAATGTAGTGATTGATGGCAACGGTGGCGAAGCCGCCCTACAGGACTGGGCGAAAGCCGGCACCTCGGCAAATAATCAATTGTGGATGCAGATAAATCATCCGGGGCGACAGTGCCAGCGCCAGGTATCCGCGCAGCCGCTTGCGCCCTCAGATGTCGGTATCGATCTTATTGGCATGTTCGGTCGCCCCAAACCCATGACCGAGATTGACATCAAGCAGACCATAAATCGCTACGCCAAAGTCGCCGCCAGCGCTAAAGCGGCCGGATTTACCGGTGTGCAAATACACGCCGCCCACGGTTATTTGATCAGCCAGTTTTTATCGCCACTGGCAAATACCCGCGGCGACCAATGGGGTGGCTCACTGGAAAATCGAGCGCGTTTTCTATTAGACACCGTGGCCGCTGTGCGCGATGCCGTCGGTCCGAGTTTTGCGATCTCCGTAAAATTGAATTCCGCCGACTTCTCCAAAGGTGGATTTAGTCACGAAGACAGCTTGCAAGTTGCCGAGTGGCTGTCTGACGCGGGCATCGATTTATTAGAAATTTCCGGCGGCACCTACGAAAAACTTGCCTTGATGGGCGACGCTGACGACACTGCCGCGAGTTCAAGCCAACACCGCGAAGCCTATTTTCTCAAGTACGCCGAAGGTATTCGCAAGGTCACCCGTATACCGCTAGCCATCACTGGCGGTTTTCGCAGCCACGCCGCCATGCAGCAAGCACTCGACAGCGGCGCCTTGGACGTCGTTGGTATTGGTCGCCCGCTGTGCAGCCAGCCTGACATCAAACCGCTGCTCGACGGCCAAAGCCCCAGCCTCCCAAATTGGGAGAAGGAACTGCGACTTGGCGCCGGCTGGCTTGGCCCCAAAAGCAGCAATCAAACAATCCGCACCCTCAATTTTGGCGCTGCCACCCAATGGTACTACCGTCAGATAATTGATTTAGCCGAAGGTCGTGAACCTAATACACACACGGGGTTATTACGGGTCATGCTTAAACACATGCTGGCAGAGCGACGCATGGCCACAAAACGCGCGAAATCATTGCGAACAGTGTAAACAGCCGTTGAGTAAATCTTCTGAGAAGGGTGAGCTATGCCCCTGCAGAGAAAGCCCGCGCCTCGTTTGCAATCGCCAAGGGGTCAGAAATAACACTGCCGTGACCGGGATAAATATGCTCAATGTCGAGTGCCGCCAAACGCCCTAGCGTCCCCTGCATTTGTTTACGATTAGCATAAATAGCGGGCACAACCACTCGCTGCTGCGGCCCGCTACCAAGCAAGGTGTCGCCGGTGATAATGCTTTTACTAGAAAGATGGTAGAAACAGCAGGAATCCCAAGAATGACCGGGGGTATGTAACAGTGTCCAATCAGCAAAGCCTGGCACGCTGTCATTATTTTTTAATCTACGTATCTCAGCCACGTTATCGATACCGCTAGAGGAGCCGCCAATAAATTTAGGTGCCTCACGAGCGGCCTTATCTCGAGAGCGATTTAAATACATCGCCCGCGAGCGCGCTCTAAAGAGTTCACGAGTGCTGGTGCCGATACGCGTTAGCACACCAGCGGGATCGTTAAAGAATTTGTGCATGCTGCGACGCGAGGCATACGGCGAAAAAACAGCGGCACCACAGAGGGCAGACAGAGCCAATATGCCGCCAAAGTGATCTGGATCATCGTGGGTGAAGGCAACTGCTTTTACGCTATTGATCGGATAATTTAAGTCTGATTCGATAAATCCAAGGACATAGCGATGACAGGCGACTGCCACATCAACAACGAACAATGCCGGCTCACCACGATGCATTTCTTCAATGACATAGCTATTTGATAAACGCGTTTTGACTTGGTGAATCTTCATATAAGAAACCTAATTGTTCTTATCAAAATGTGTTAAAAACTATTTTTATTCTGCACACAATTCCGCTACTCAGAAAAATCCGGCGTCAATGTATAGGGCTTGTATTCAGGCTCTTGATCATTAACTGTGCTTGGCGGTGCCTCTGCGGCGGGCGCCGGTGCAGGCGCAGCGACGGCTGAAGAACTTGTCGCCAATGCCTGCTCCCGATCAGCATTAATAGCGGTGGTAACCGATCTCATCACTAACTGGAAGACTTCCTCTCTATCGCCTTTATCGAACACATCGCCTTTTTCCGACGAGCCCATACTGGCAACTGTGCGGCCAGTAATATAGTCCTGAAACGCGACGCCCATCACTATACGGTCACTATCACCATTCACCGAAACTCGCGCGCCCAATACACGTTTCTTTTGCGCATATTGCAAATTCTCGTATTCCTTAGAACCCACCACGGCTAAATGGTAATCGGAAATGATATTGCCAAACGCGACGTCCAAGCCATAGGCCGCACTATTATCATCGCCTTCAATCACCACGTATTCATATTTCGAGAAACTGAATCCATTGGAATAGACCACCGTCTCATTGCCCGCACAGGCAAATAAAAATGCAGTTACCACGAATAGAAATACCGACTTCATCACCCACTCCATAGAATTTATACAATACACATTGGCATATAGCTGCACATTGCAGGCCAATTAGTAGATTGCGACTCACTATCCTGTTTACCGACCAGAGAGTCAACGGCCCTGCACAACCGCGCATTCATTAACAGCTATCACTAGCAGCCAGCACTCTTCTGTCTCTACCACTGGCGCGGTACACTTTTATTCACTCTATGGCTACTTGCGCTGCGCAGAAGGATGCAGTGGCGCAGATGGCTTAATGGTGGTTTCAGGCGCTAATATCAATGTTGATGGCAAGGGTGATTTTATCAACACTAGAGATGCTGAATGGCTTCAATAAAGATTGCAGGCAAGCTGCGCCACCCAGCGCGTAGCAAAACCCCGCCATATAAAACCCAAACAGAGTGCGGGACATTCCCGCGAATACGTGCATTATAGACAAGAGCGCCGACACGCCTTTTCATTCGAGCGCGCCGCCCACAGTGCGACGCTGCAGTGAAATAATACAATGCTAGAGAAAATAATAAGGAACTTGGGAGCGAGCTATGACGACACACACCAGCACCACACGTTTTGATGTGGAATTTGATAGCGAGGGAACACGCTGCAGCGCGTGGCACTACCCCAGCCAATCAGACCAGGAAAACAGCGCCTGCATAGTAATGGCCCACGGCTTGGGTGGCACCCGCGAATGCGGCCTCGCGCCCTACGCCGAACGCTTTTCCGCCGAGGGTTATCACGTCCTTGTTTTTGATTATCGCTACTTTGGCGATAGCGACGGCGAACCCCGCCAACTGCTAAAAGTCAGCGATCAGCTCAAGGACTGGCGTGCCGCCATCGACTTTGCCCGCCAGCTGAAAGGCGTGAATTCTGAGCAGATAATATTGTGGGGAACGTCATTCTCAGGTGGTCATGTGCTCAGTATTGCGGCAGAAGATCAGCGCTTATTAGCTGTCTCGGCCCAGGGACCAATGGTCGACGGCCGCGCCGCCAGCTTAGAAATTTTAAAATACGCCGGCCCAGTTCACTTAAGCAAGCTAAGCAGCTGCGGCTTAATTGATCAGGCTCGTGCAACACTCGGTATGAGCCCTCTTTATATCCCCCTCATTGCCGAGCCCGGCGCACTCGCCGCCATGACTAGTCACGACGCGCTCAGCGGCTATCACGCCATCACCAACCCCGGCTGGCGCAATGAAATGAGCGCCCGCACCGTATTAGTGTTGTCCTTGTATCGCCCGATTAGCAAAGCGAAAAAAATTCGCTGCCCTGCACTGATTCAAGTCTGTAATAAAGACACCGTCGCGCCCGCTAAAGCGGCGATCAAAATGGCCAAACTCATGCCTAACACTGCCACGCTTAAACAATATGATATCGGTCACTTTGACATTTATACCGGCAAAGACTTCGATATTGGCATTGCTGACCAACTGGCCTTCTACCACAACGCCCTGCACAACGCGCGGGGAATGAAACTGTGAGCGCGACGTTACAGTCGGCGGATTTGGGGCAGCGCGATGCCACGCTCTGTAAGAACGCGGGGCGACGCTCGCCCCGTTCGACATACATAACGCAATAACGGCGACGAAATACCATATGACTCATTATAATTTTAATAATAAAGTTATTTTTATTACCGGCGCCGCAGGCGGCATTGGCGCGGCCAGCGCGAGGGAATTTTATCGTCAGGGAGCCAGCCTGGTGCTGACCGACCTTGGCGCCGATGCACTTGAAAAGCTCGCCGCCGAATTCGACACCAGTCGCGTCATGTGGCACACCCTAGATGTAACTGACCTAGAAGCAAGCAAAGCGCTGGTCGCCAAGGCAGTTGAAAAGTTTAATCGCCTCGATATCGTTTTTGCCAATGCCGGTGTAGCTTGGCAAACCCCCAAAACCATTGCCAGCGCAGATGAAATCGAATTTGAACGCATTATCGAAATTGACCTGCTAGGTGTTTGGCGAACAGTCCGCGCGGCACTGCCAGAAATCATGAAGGCCAAGGGACAAGTGCTAGTCACATCATCCGTTTATGCCTTTGGCAATGGCGTCATCAATGCGCCCTATGCCATGTCTAAAGCCGGAGTGGAAAGCTTTGGTCGCGCCCTGCGCGCAGAGCTGGCTGGCACAGGCGCCACCGCCACCGTGCTTTACCCAGGGTGGATACAAACGCCGATGACCCGTGTTGCCTTCGGCGCCAACCCCCACGCGTCTGAATTAATTGAAAAGGTATTTCCCGCCCCGTTCCGGCAGTTGATCACGCCCGAGGTGGTTGCATTGGCAGTTGCGCAAGGATTGGCTAAACGTGCGCCACGCATTATTGTGCCAAAACGCTGGGCGCCCTTCGCGGCCTTACGCGGTCTGCTCAATATGTATACAGACCGCATGTTTGATCGCCGCAGCGACTTGCAAGCCATTATCCGACGGACAGAAAACGACACACAAGACCGCTAAGCAAGTCTTATTTCGCCGACCTTAATTCCCGATCAAACAAGTAGACCGCCAAAGCCTCTCGCTGCTCCGCGCTCAAGGGAAAAGCGGGCATAGGCGGTGTTGGCGCGCTAAAGAAATCCGTCAAACTCGCCGCATTGTAACGCTCATGCAGTGCGGTCAGCGCATTTGCCGTCTGCGGAACATGACAGCCCGCACAATTAAATTGCTGATAAAGCGCCTCCCCCTGCGAGACTAAGGCTGCTCGTTGTGTTGCGTCGTAAGCGTCCAGCACCCCGATATTCGTGTCTGGCGTTTTCACCGTTGAGGTCAGACTAAATGACGACTCAGCGCCATCGGCGGGAACCACACGATAAATAGAGCCAGAGTAATCATCAGAAATAAAAATACTGCCATCGCGCGCTTCAGCAACATCTACCGGGCGCCCCAGCAATTTTCCGTCTTGCAAAAATCCAGTGACAAAATCGCTTTCGACAATCGTGCCATCGGGCTGCCATTGCAGGGAAACAACTTTATAACCATCTGGTATGCTGCGATTCCACGAGCCATGCAAGGCGACTAGTGCGCTGCGCTCAAACCCCGCCAGTTTGCTATGCCGTATAAAACGAATGCCCAAAGGCGCGTTGTGAGCTCTAAATTCATGGGCTGGCGGCCGGTTCGCCGGCAAATCACTGGGCAGCTTGTCACCCAAATCGGGATCAGGGGTAGATGCGTTAAAATAGGGCCAGCCGTAAAACCCACCCGCCACAATATTATTTAACTCACACGGTGGAAAATCATCCCCGAGCAAATCTCGACCGTTGTCCGTTGCAAACAACTCATTGCTCCATGGCGACCAGTCCATACCAACACTGTTGCGCAAACCACTTGCATACACCTCAAGCTCACTGCCATCTGGTTTAAACCGCATAATCGTTGCGCGCTGAGGATCCGTCTCCTCGCAAACATTACAGGTTGAGCCCGAGCTCAAATACAACCAGCCATCAGTACCGATGCGCAATGTCTTAGTCCAATGACCGCCCTTATCGCCGAGCCCCGTCACCACCCTCGAAATGTCACCAATGATGTCGCCAGACTCAACATCAAACGCGACTTTAGCAACGCCATTGGATTCGGCGATATATAACCAGCCATCGGCATAATCCAGGCCGTGGGGACGAGTCAGACCGCTTAGCAATACTCGGATGTCATCTGGCGATCGATCGCCACTGGTATCGGCTTTTAAAATCAGCACCTCGCCGCTGCGTGGACGACTGAGCAAAATATCTCCCGCATCGGTGACATGCATAAAGCGAATTTTACCAAGACCCGTCGCATACAAGTCCAAGCGATAGCCTTCAGCAACACTCAATTGACGACGAACAATATTGCCATCCGGCTCATCGCCGCCGTAGCCCACCAAGGCGTGCAAAGCGACCTTTGACGTCGTCGCCACACCGGGCGGGCCGTAATGCACCAGCAAGAAAGGCGTCGCCATCAATACGATCACAACATAGATAACGAAACGCAGGACTTTCATTGTTGTTTACTCTCATCAGCTAAGTCGAAAGACACAGACTAGCTTGATAAGCTCTAAATATATAGCACTGGCGAAGGCCAACGAACTACGGAGAAACACCTCGCTTCGCTAGCTACATACTCAATAATTGCTATAATCCTCCGTCTAACAACTATTGCCACCCACCAGAAAGAGGCCACACACCATGATGAATATGGGTAGCTCAAGCGACGAAAAATGCCCGTTTGACCTGAATTTTGAACCCGACACCTTTAAAGCTGGCGATCTTGTTAGCTACCGCGTTGAAGGCAGCATGATGGACATGCCCTTTGTCGGCGTATTAGTGGAAGTACACGATGACCACGTGATGTTGGCCCACTGGGACGGCAACACACCGCCAGAAGGCAACATCATGCGCGGCACCAAAACCGACCGCCCCGTGGTCAGCGAAGCTGACGCACTCAAATAAGCAACACCTCAAGTGAGCGCATTTTAGGAATCCCCAACTCCTGCAACAAACGGGACGGGACGTTGAAAGAGAATCTAAAGCTGTTGTTTTTCAAAGCAAAACAATAAATGTCGGCTTTTTTAGTTTTATCTTCGAGAAGCGGTTGCAATAGCGAATTTCCCTCCCTATAATGCGCGCCCTGTCTTAGAGAAAAAGACAAAAGATCAGTTGCGGGGTGGAGCAGTCTGGTAGCTCGTCGGGCTCATAACCCGAAGGTCGTAGGTTCGAATCCTGCCCCCGCTACCAAATAAAGAAACGGCAAATCAGTAACTTACTGGCTTGCCGTTTTTTTTCGCCTGTCGGTTTTTGACCTCTGTGCCCATCCTGTGCCCACAATGTGCCCAAATTGTATTTCTAGTGAATTTCTAAACTCCACCGATTGACCTTCGGGCAACGAGAGGCGCCCAAGCCCAACCCCAGCTCTACCCCATTAACGATAGGATGGTCTCCTCCTCGCCAGTATGCAACTAATGCCAAAAGTGTAACCGAATATGGGTGTCGAGCTAGCCAAGAAATGGCAGCCATTGGTAACAAGCGGACGTACGGCCGATCAGTGCAATCCGCATGCAGGGGGTTGAGGGTTAGATACCCTTGGCTACCCGATTAGGCCGCACGCCTATGGCAGGCTCCTTCCTATTCAATCGGGCTGTCAAATCTTGCGGGAATATGCAAATTTGGCCAGTGACGCGTTAGCTCTGTGGCTAGTAAAGATCGCGCAAAAGGATTGCCTACTAGTTGGGATTCGAGCCTCATGCCTTCAGCCGCCGCGCTTCGTTTTACCGCTAATACGCCGGCATAGCTTGTGTTCCTGTCCGGCTGGAAAAAAGTTCTTGCTGCGTCAACGGTGGCCTGCAATCCCACTCCTAGCATGGTGATATCAATAACGAGGATGAACGGCGCGCCCGCCGTGCGTTGATGCCGGGATGCGTTGAAGGCCTTTTGCACAAATAGCCGCGGATCTAGCCTGGGACCAGCTACCGATAAGCGAGTGTTTTGGGCTGTGAATGAGGACACCGGAAGAAATTGACCTGATCTGGATGTTTCTAAAAATCCTTCCAGGCGGGCTTCAGGAAGCCATTCAGGCACACAATCTTGTCCGGGCTGCGCGATAACTTCCAATTTTGCATTTTTGATGACGGCTCCTTCTTGAGAAACATTCGACGCCCTATCTGCAATACTTTCACCGAGACTTTTCCAATCATCATTGGTTAGATCGGCCTCGAAGAAGACAGTGATTTGCACCCCCTCCGGTATATAGGGCTTAAGTAGGTCAATGATTTCATGGCGACGAGTCCGGCCAGCGTCATTGTGATCCGCTGATTTGCATTCAAAAAGGTGTCGGACACCAAACAAATTGGCAGCGATGTCAGCTTTTCGATTCTCTTCTGAATATGGCTCGAATTCTATGACTTCACATTCAGTGGTTGCGTTTAGCTGTAGCGCGAGATACATAGTGGTCCACGAGCCAGAATCCGGATCGGAGCCAAGCTCTCTCCCTAGCTCTGCAAACCCTCGAATGTTCTGAAAACGCCTCACAGCTAAAATCACGGCGCCGAGTTGACCCAGCTTTCCCACATCCTGAATTGGGGGAGGAAAAATTCGAGCAGTCCCAGCGCCGAGCCATCTAATAATCGGCTGCCATGTATCCTGCAAGACTTCGTGCGACCAGTTGGTGTTCTCGAAGAAAGGGCTTGCGATCTGGAGTTGAACAGGTGTCCGGTTCACGTAGCAAAAGGCCTAATGCGTTGCGCTTTATAACTCGTGTACATAGCGAATCTAAGCATTGAGATGATTAAGCAGGATAATTCTATTTGAATCAGGGCGATAGTAAGTCTGAAATGATTTTTTCATTTGCGTGCATCCTGCATTTGACGTGGAATTCCCGTAGCTCTGAGCATAATCACTTCTCAATAAAAATCAATTGCTTAAGTGGATTCCACCAGAATTAGTGAGCGCAATGCTGCTGAATACGGGGTTGATAGCTTCAGCGACTGACCGCTATTGTGACACTGGAGCCAACCACACAGGGCATGTGATTTGATATTTCCTGATATTGCAAAAAGGAATACTGTTGGTGAATCACCGCCTAAATTGCACACCGGAAATTTTCTGGTCAAATCAGCCCGAAAGCGTCTAGCCCTTTAAATGAGTAACCAATTGCTCAACTTCGCAGTCAAAATAATTACACAGCTTATCTAGATTATCTGTCACCGTGCTATGACCAGGGTGATTGATGATTTTCGACAGTGTCATCCGATTTATCCCAGTCTCCGCAGCTATCTCACCAATAGTAATCCGCCGCTTTTCCGCGAACTCCTTTTCTGCAATTAGCTCTTTCAAATGAAAACGGATCACCTAAAACCTCAAATGATTAAATATATTATCAAATAATGATTGCATTGATCGCAAGATTAGGTATATTTAATATCAAATGATAATTTATATTATCATTAACGATTTAAATCTACGCTGGAGATGATCGCATGAACAGAACATACCTTACAACTGAAGAGCTTTCGTCAAAAATAAAATATGACCCTAGAACCATCAGACAAAGCCTTAAAGATAGCGTTCTACTTGAGGGCAAACATTACATACGCCCTTTTGGCGGACGGAAGATCTTGTACATATGGGAAGTAATAGAGCAAGAAATGCTTGAAGGTTTTAACAGCAACTTTGCAATTCCTTTGGCCAACGGGGGTGTCTCACATGGCTAATATTCGAACCAGACCAGAGACAGGTAAGTTATTTATCGATTTTCGAATTAAAGGTAACCGCTATCGCGAGCAGACTTTGCTAGACGATAGTCCGAAAAACAGAAAGCAACTCCAAGCATTTATTCAGCGAATGGAAGCCAAAATTCTGCTTGGCGAATTTAACTACGCTGATTTTTTTCCGAACAGCTCAAATATTGCGAAGTTCTTGCACTCAAGCTCGGGAGTTAGCTTCGTAGAGTCAAAGCCTGAGAAAGAAGTTGATACGCCAAGGTTCGAATTCTTCGCACGCCAATGGCAAACCGAGAAGAAAATAGAATGGCGGGCATCTCATGCCCGCAACATTGAATCTGTGCTTTCGAATTCGCTCATCAAGTCTTTCGGCAAGCGTGTGTTATCCGATATCACCAAAGCCGAGATTCTCGAATTCCGCTCTAAACTGGCATCTAAGCCAGGCCGTGGCGGTAAAGAGCAGATTGCGGCCAAGACCATCAATACTCATATGGCGCTATTAAAGGGTATTTTGGAAGAGGCATCAGATCGCTATTCCTTTGAGAACCCGTATAAGAATATCAAGCCGCTCAAGCTCCAACGTACTCATGTTGAACCGTTTTCCTTAATTGAAGTTAACCGGATCATCGAATCGGTGCGCGAAGATTACCGCAATTATTATGCGGTGCGCTTTTACTCCGGTATGCGTACCGGCGAAATCGATGGGCTTCGCTGGGAGTTCGTCGATTTTAAGCGCGGACTGATTGCTATCAGAGAAACACTGGTTCAAGGCAAGACTGAATACACCAAAACTGACGGCAGCCAGCGGGATATTCCCATGCTAGGGCCAGTTAAAGCCGCATTAGAGGCTCAGTATCTAGCAACCGGTAAGCTAAGCCCTTATGTGTTCTGCAATACCGAAGGTAAGCCCCTAGACCATAACAATATTACTAAGCGTGTCTGGTACCCCCTACTCCGTCATCTAGGCCTGAAGATGCGGCGGCCGTATCAAACCCGTCATACCGCTGCGACGCTGTTGTTGGCTTCCGGTGAAAATCCCGAGTGGGTCGCTAGATTTCTCGGCCATGCCAGTACCGAAATGCTCTTCAAAGTGTACTCCCGATATATCCCTAATCTTACGCGACAAGACGGCTCGGCATTTGAGCAAATGCTTGGCGTACAGGAGGAGCGAGTGGATAACTGATGAACAAATACATTTGTCGACATGGCCTATCACTGAAAGCAGACATCTCAGTACCTGAGAGGAGGTTTCAATGATTGTTGAGAGCATACCCATCAGCCGGCTAAAGCGGGAGATGAATCTAGTTTTCCGCAAGCTGGCTCGTAATCGCGTTGTCGCCTATATCGTTACACGTAAAGGGAGACCGGTCACCTATCTCGTATCGATAAGTCACCTTGAAAGTTTGTTGATGGAATTATCCAATCTGGCAGGCCAGCTCGAGCGACTCGATATCGATGATTCTATTTAAGTAAGAGCAGCTGAATAAATTAACGAAAATCACGATTTGAAAAACACTTAGAAACCAGGAGTCACTATGAGCATACTAACTATAGAGACAGCACGCTCTCTAGCAAAGGTTATCAATAACAGTCTATCTACGTACTATAACGATGATTTGGTGGCTATTCTTGGTACCGGCCGAGAATCCAATAATGAACAGGCCGTGCAGTCATGGCTATTGTCTCGCTTTGCAAACATCGAAGTCGGACGTAAGGAGTTATTGGTAGAGTATGCGTCTGAAGCATTGATGCAACACCTCAATGACTTAAGGCTTGAAGTCGCCATTGGAGGTAAAGCTGAACTACAAGCACAGCAATGCTTTATTCCGGCAAAAGCGCTTACCAACCGAGAACTGCGTTGCATTGCCCGCGCAATATACCTGCTGATCTCGCATGAACAATCAAAATCTTACCTAGATGCACTGATCGAATTAGTGCTGGAAGGTGACGGTAATACGATTGAAAAAATTACTGCGTGGGTATCCTCCCAAGCACAGGTCTATACCTACTTTCCCAGCGAGCTAACATTGCCATTAGCGCAGCAATTTATGTGCAAGCTAAAACAGGCAAGCGAATCACATTAACCTAGGACGTTAACAATGGGAGGAAACTGCTACGCGCCCACCTAACAATTAAGATATATCGCAATACTGAGGGTCTTGCGATCCAAACCGTCGCGCGTCCAAACGCCACGCCAAGCATGCTCCATAGCTGCCTCTTGGAGCGGCATATCGAAAGCAGTCGCACTGCACAGAGAATTCTAAACATGGTCGCTACCCATAACTTCGCGGCGAATAATTTAACCGGCTTTTTGAGCTTCAATACTCATGAATATCCTCTAACAATTTCCGTTGCAATACCACTATTCATCTAAGATCGGGACCTGAGAAATAGGTAATACATCATAAGGAGCCAAGCTATACAAATCTAATTGGTCTTTTGATAATTAAGTCTATTTGATATAAATATTAGGTTCTCTCACTCCATGTCTACCAATCGAGATATATCAGCGCCTAGCTCTCGATTCCACCGGCGAAGGTCTCTTGAAGCGTGTTAGCCATTGCCCGACATGCAGCAGATAAAGGATAGCGTCGATTGGAAATCAAGCCTACTTGCTGGCGAATAATAGGCTTCAACAACGGTCTGCAGTGCGCACCCAGCTCAACCATCTGCGCTTTACAAAGAGATGGCACCACACTAACCCCAAGCCCATTAGCCACCATTCTACCAATTGTCGCTAGTTGATGTGTTTCATATGCAGGTGATATCGACAAACCCACATTAGCAAATTCTGCAAATATTAATCGCCGAACAACCGAAGGCGCTTGTAGACTGATAAAATCTGACTCAAGTAATTGCTTTGCACTCAGTTTTTTTAGTTTCAGCAACTCGTGTCCCGGCGGCAGCACCGCCACGAAACTATCTTCAAATAACGGTGTAAATATAAGGTCTTCATTGCCCTGTCGCTTGTCGCCCCCCGGATCAAAACTAATCCCAAGTTCAACCCGCCCGCGGCGAACCATAGCAACCACTTCCTCAGCGATCACGTCATTGAGGGTTATCTGTACCTGAGGATAATTATTTTTGAATTTGCGAATCGCACCAGGTAATTGATTACTGGCAAACGATGGCATTGCGGCAATACTAATTTTGCCTTCACGGAGTACAAAGCGCTTATGTAGGTCATTGACCGCGCCATCCCAATCGGCGAGCAAACGGAGAGCCACTGGGTAAAAGTCCTCTCCTTCTGGCGTTAGAGAAAAAGAGCGAGTTGTCCGGACTAGCAGCTTTCCACCTATTGTGGTTTCCAGTACTTGTATTGCGCTACTCAAGGCGGGTTGCGAGAGATGAAGTTCAACGGCAGCGTCAGCAAAACTGCGGGATTGCACCACCGCAACGAATGCGCGAACCTGTTTTAGCGTAACGTTAATGATAAAGGCCTCTGCACAACACATTAATACAATCTATCAATCTATAAAATTAATCCATTTGATAAATATAAACAAGTCATCCATTCTAATTCTGCATTTGGCCTCCTCCGCTCAACACAAATTCTGCGGCTGAAGCCAGCCTCTTTACTTTAGGAGCACAGAACAATGGCCGGATTTAATAAAATTGTCGGAAGCTATAGCGAGGCAATGGCGGGTTTAGAAAATGGCATGACCATTGTTGCCGGCGGCTTTGGCCTCTGCGGCATACCAGAGAATCTAATAGCCGAGATAAAGCGCAAGGGCTGTCGCGACCTGACGATTGTTTCCAATAACTGTGGTGTAGACGGATTCGGCTTGGGCATTTTGCTAGAAGACAAACAAATCAAAAAGATGGTGTCCTCATACGTTGGCGAAAATAAACTTTTTGAACAGCAACTATTGGCGGGCGAATTAGAAGTTGAGCTAACCCCACAAGGTACCCTAGCCGAAAAAATGCGCGCCGGTGGTGCAGGCATTCCGGCCTTTTACACCGCTACGGGCTATGGCACTCCCATAGGCGAAGGCAAAGAAGTGCGCGAATTTAATGGCCGCAATTACATTCTCGAAGAGTCTATCACCGGCGATTTCGCTATAGTTAAAGCATGGAAAGCAGACTGCTACGGCAATTTAGTATTCCGCCATACCGCGCAAAACTTTAATCCGATGGCCGCAACCGCAGGTAAAATCACCGTTGTTGAAGTCGAGGAGATCGTCGAGCTAGGCGCATTAGATCCAGCACACATCCACACCCCAGGAATTTATGTAGACAGACTCATTCAAGGTAGCTTCGAGAAGCGCATTGAACAACGCACCGTACGCAGCGCATAAGGAGAATCAACGTGGCATTAACTCGTGAACAACTGGCGCAACGTGTAGCGCGTGAATTACAAGACGGATACTACGTAAACCTAGGGATTGGTATCCCGACCTTGGTGGCGAACTACGTTCCGGAGGGCATTGAAGTCATGCTGCAATCAGAAAATGGATTGCTCGGTATGGGTCCCTTCCCGACAGAAGACGAAATCGATGCGGACATGATTAACGCCGGCAAACAGACCGTAACTGCAGCTAAAGGCGCATCCATTTTTTCATCGGCTGATTCCTTTGCCATGATTCGCGGTGGCCATGTGGATTTAACCGTGCTGGGCGCCTTCGAAGTCGATATAGCAGGTAATATCGCTAGCTGGATGATCCCAGGCAAGCTCATCAAAGGGATGGGCGGTGCAATGGATCTGGTCGCCGGTGCAGACAATATTATTGTTACCATGACCCACGCCAGTAAACATGGCGAATCTAAACTTTTAACAAAATGCAGTTTACCCCTTACCGGTGCGGGCTGTATTAAAAAAGTGGTTACTGACTTAGCTTATATTGAAATTCGTGAAAACAAATTCTGGCTAATAGAGCGGGCGCCAGGTGTTAGTGTGGACGACATTATTAAACTTACCGAGGGTGAGCTTGTGGTCCCGGAGGTGGTACCAGAGATGACATTTTAAAACTAAAAAATATTTGTATCGATCATTATATATCGGAGAAATAACATGGCTATAAGCCACCAAGGTAAAGTCGTTATTGTTGAGGCAGTTCGTACAGCGATAGGCAATTTCAATGGGGCATTATCATCTGTACCAGCACATATCCTTGGCGCCAATGTCATCAGCGCATTACTCAGCCGCTCAGGCCTTAGTGGTGAGCAGATTGACGAAGTGATTTTAGGTCAGGTGCTGACAGCCGGCGCGGGCCAAAATCCCGCGAGACAAGCCGTCATCGCCGCAGGTCTTCCAGAAACCTGCCCAGCGATGACGATCAACAAGGTCTGCGGCAGTGGCTTAAAAGCGGTACACCTCGCCGCCCAGGCCATCCGCTGCGGTGATGCCGACATTGTCATTGCCGGTGGCCAAGAGAATATGAGCCTATCACCTCATATCTTACCTAAATCCCGTGACGGCCAAAAAATGGGCAACTGGGTGTTGAAAGACACCATGATCGAAGACGGTTTGTGGGATGCGTTTAACGATTATCATATGGGTATCACCGCAGAAAACGTCGCTAAAAAATACGCGATTAGCCGCGAGCAACAGGACCAGTTTGCCGCCGCGTCGCAAGAGAAAGCACAGCAGGCAATCGCCAATAATAAATTTGATGATGAAATTGTTGCCGTTGAAATACCCCAGCGCCGAGGTGATTCAATCCACTTTACCGCTGATGAATTTCCGCGCAAAGGCACAACGGCAGAATCCTTAAGCAAACTTCGCCCCGCCTTTCAAAAAGAGGGTAGTGTCACCGCAGGCAACGCCTCCGGCCTGAATGATGGTGCTGCCGCCCTGCTGATCATGAGTGAACAAAAAGCAAAGGAACTCGGATTAACTCCGCTCGCAGAGATTGCGGCTTATGCAAGCGCAGGTGTCGATCCCGCGATTATGGGAACAGGCCCCATTCCTGCATCAAAAAAATGTCTGGCCAAAGCGGGGTGGGATATTAACGAACTCGACTTAGTTGAATCCAACGAAGCCTTCTCCGCACAGTCCTTGGGCGTAAATTGCGAACTGGCATGGGATACAAGCATCGTCAATGTGAATGGCGGCGCAATTGCACTTGGGCATCCAATTGGCGCCTCTGGAGCGAGAATCTTAGTAACCTTACTACACGAGATGAAACGTCGAAACGCAAAGAAAGGATTGGCCACGCTTTGCATTGGCGGCGGTCAAGGTGTTGCCATTGCTATTGCAAGGTAAATTAGCTTGCGCTAACGACACACAAGCACTCAGCCGAAGACGACTAGCAATACAGGCTGACATCCTTACTATTACGCACGGTATTTAGAATGTCTGACGCAATATTATTTGATGCTCGCGAAGACGGCATCGCAATCATTACAATCAACCGCCCAGAAAGCCGCAACTGCTTAAGCCCTGAGGTACGCGAAGGTCTATTCAACGCCTGGGATCGTTTTGAGCGCGACCCAGCACTACGGGTTGCTATTCTTACAGGAAGTGGCGAAAAGGCTTTTTGCGCCGGCGGCGACTTAAAAGAAATGGTAGATCGACAACTTACCGTACCTCCCCGAGATATGTTTCCGGTGCCCGGTGACAACATTCACCTCAGCAAGCCTACCATCGCAGCGGTGAACGGCGTGGCCTTTGCTGGGGGCTGGATGATCGCCCAAGCCTGCGATCTGTGCCTAGCAAGCCACAACGCGAACTTTGCGGTAACCGAGGTTAAAGTTGGTCGCAGCTCACCTTGGGCATCCCCCCTCATCCACATGATTCCTCAGCGGATAATGATGGAAATACTGCTTACCGGTAAACCTATTAGCGCACAACGTGCCTACGAAATAGGCTTAGTGAACCGTTTAAGCACTCAAGCAGCACTCATTGACACAGCGATAGAGCTCGCCCAAGAAATACTAGAGGGCGCTCCGTTATCTGTAAAAGCCGCTCGTGAAACCGTATTAGTCGCCACAGAGATGGGCCGCTCCGCCGCCTTAATCGCGGCACGTCACGCATCTGAACATTGTTACAACAGTGAAGACGCACAAGAAGGCCCAAAAGCCTTTGCCGAAAAGCGTAAGCCTCGCTGGAAGAATGATTAGTGCTATCCAGCTAAAAGCCTAAACATCGCTAGATAATAAGTTTGGCCGCTATATCGGATTAAAATCTACGACGACAAAAATATAACGTTGACGTTAACGTAAACTTTAAAGTAGCATAATCTCATTATTTAAAATCATGGACAATGTCTTATGCCAAATCGCAGCTATAGCATCACCGAATTAGCCACCGACTTTGACATCACCACTCGCACCATTCGCTTTTACGAAGAAAAAGGCCTGCTTAATCCACAGCGTAAAGGCCAAACTCGAATATATAGCGCCGCGGACCGAATTAAATTGAAGCTGATTCTTCGCGGCAAACGGCTGGGGCTTTCGCTTGAAGAAAGTAAAGACATTATCGAGATGTACCAACCCGAGCACGACAACAGCCCCCAACTGATCAAGCTAATCAACAAGATCCGCGAACGCAAACGCTTACTTAAGGCGCAACTCGAACAACAATTAAAAGATCTCAACGACATGATGTTTGAATTAGACGAGGCTGAAGAGCGCTGTGTTGAAGCGCTTAACGACATGCAAAAGAAACCCCGTAAGACTGCATAAATTGCACATACCAAGTCAATAAAACAAATACAGGTGACCACCATGAGCTCTAGCTATCCTTCCCTAAATTTTGGCCTCGGCGAAGACATTGATATGTTACGTGACGCCACCCACCAATTTGCACAAAGTGAAATTGCCCCCCGCGCCGAAAGTATCGACAAAGACAATGCGTTTCCAATGGATTTATGGCGCAAAATGGGTGACATGGGGCTGCTTGGTATTACCGTTAGCGAAGAGTTTGGCGGCAGTGATATGGGCTACTTAGCCCACGTGATTGCGATGGAAGAAATCAGCCGAGCCTCTGCCTCGGTGGGGCTTTCCTACGGCGCTCACTCCAATCTTTGCGTAAACCAAATTTATAAAAACGGCAACCAAGCCCAAAAGGAAAAGTACCTACCCAAGCTATGTTCTGGTGAGCACATTGGCGCCTTGGCAATGTCTGAACCCAATGCCGGTTCTGATGTTGTTAGCATGAAATTAAAAGCCGACAAGCAAGGCGACCACTATGTGTTGAACGGCAATAAAATGTGGATCACCAACGGCCCCGACGCCAACACGTACGTGATTTACGCGAAAACCGATGTTAATGCCGGCCCCCGCGGCATGACCGCCTTTATTGTTGAGCGAGATTTTCCCGGCTTTAGCCGCTCCCCCAAACTCGACAAGCTCGGTATGCGTGGCTCTAACACCTGTGAGCTGGTGTTTGATAACTGCAAAGTGCCCGCAGAAAATATTCTTGGCAAAGAAGGTGAAGGCGTCAAAGTATTAATGAGCGGTTTAGATTTTGAGCGCACCGTCTTGTCCGGCGGCCCGACCGGCATCATGCAGGCCTGCATGGACGTTGTTGTTCCCTATCTGCACGACCGCAAACAGTTTGGCCAAAGCATCGGTGAATTCCAACTTATGCAGGGCAAGCTCGCAGATATGTACACAGAACTGAATGCTAGCCGCGCCTATTTGTACGCCGTAGCCCGCGCCTGTGATCGCGGCGAATCCAGCCGCAAAGACGCAGCCGGGGTCATACTTTACACCGCAGAAAAAGCCACCCAAATGGCGCTGCAAGCTATCCAAGTCTTGGGCGGAAATGGTTACACCAATGAGTTCCCCACTGGCCGCCTACTGCGCGACGCCAAACTCTATGAAATTGGCGCCGGCACCTCAGAAATACGCCGCATGCTTATTGGCCGGGAATTGTTTAAAGAGACGCTGTAAACCTCGCCGATGCAATTTAGTTAGGGCCACCCATAAAAAATAAACAATGGGTGGCCAAATTAAGAAGCAATAAATATGTTTTTGACGATATAAAACGAAGCACAGGCAGCCATCATGACCTTATTGAAATCAAGTATTAATCCCCGCGATGCCGGCTTTCTCGAAAACACCGAGCACATGCAAGCCCAAGTAGAAGACCTTAAAAAGATCGTGGCAAAAATAAAACTTGGCGGAGGCGAAAAATCTCAAAGCCGCCATACCGAGCGCGGTAAATTACTCGTACGGGAAAGAATCAATGCCCTTGTGGATGTAGGCTCACCCTTTTTAGAGCTATCGCAACTTGCAGCCTACGAAGTTTACGAAGAAGACCTCGCCGCCGCTGGCATCATTACCGGCATTGGCCGTGTCTGCGGTCAGGAATGCATGATTATCGCCAACGACGCCACCGTTAAAGGCGGTAGCTATTTCCCACTTACCGTGAAAAAGCACCTGCGCGCGCAGAACATCGCCCAAGAGAATCACCTACCCTGCATTTACTTAGTGGACTCCGGCGGCGCGAACTTACCCCGCCAAGACGATGTATTCCCAGACCGCGAACACTTTGGCCGCTTCTTTTTTAATCAAGCCAATATGTCAGCAATGGGTATTCCCCAAATTGCCGTGGTGATGGGCAGCTGCACAGCAGGTGGCGCTTACATTCCAGCCATGGCGGATGAATCCATTATTGTTAGGGAACAGGGCACTATCTTCCTTGCTGGCCCGCCATTGGTCAAAGCCGCCACCGGCGAAGTGGTGAGCGCCGAAGATCTCGGCGGCGCCGACGTTCACTGCCGCACATCTGGTGTTGCCGACCACTACGCGCAAAACGACCACCACGCTCTGCAACTGGCCCGCAACGCGGTGAAACGCTTAAATCGACGTAAAACCATTGAGCTCGATACCGCACCGAGTAAAGAACCAGTCTATCCCGTCAAGGACATTTACGGCATTGTGCCTAAGGACAGCCGCAAACCCTATGATGTACGCGAAGTCATTACCCGTATTGTCGACGCATCTGACTTTGATGAATTCAAAGCCTTATACGGCACCACCTTGGTGTGTGGCTTTGCCCGTATTTTTGGCTACCCGGTAGGCATTGTCGCCAATAACGGCATTCTGTTTTCTGAATCTGCACAGAAAGGCGCACACTTTGTTGAGCTTTGCGCCCAACGCAAAATTCCCCTTATATTCCTGCAAAACATCACTGGCTTTATGGTGGGCCAACAATACGAGGCCGGAGGCATTGCCAAACACGGCGCAAAAATGGTGACGGCGGTAGCCTGCGCCAAAGTGCCCAAGCTCACAGTGCTAATTGGCGGCTCCTTCGGCGCCGGTAACTATGGTATGTGCGGCCGCGCCTACGACCCGCGCTTTATGTTTATGTGGCCCAACGCGCGCATTTCAGTCATGGGCGGCGAACAAGCAGCCGGCGTGATGGCACAAATTAAACGCGACCAATATGAGCGCGACAATAAAGACTGGCCCGCAGAAGCAGAAAAAGCATTTAAGCAGCCCATTCTCGACACCTACGAAAAACAGGGGCATCCGTATTACGCTTCTGCACGACTGTGGGACGACGGCGTTATCGACCCTGCAGACACGCGCATGGTATTAGGCTTGAGCTTGTCTGCCAGTTTAAACAAGCCAATTGAAGACACAAAATTTGGCGTATTCAGAATGTAGAGTCTTGTATTTTCTATACACATCACTCAATACAAATAGTTTTAAAAACTGAATATTTGCTTATTAAAAATACGGAAACGCAAACATGTTTACTAAAATTCTGATTGCCAACCGCGGGGAAATCGCCTGTCGCGTTATCAAAACCGCTCGCCAAATGGGCATACGTACCGTCGCGGTATACAGTGATGCCGACCGCAATGCGCTGCACGTTGGTATGGCCGACGAAGCCGTCCACATCGGTGCTTCCGCTGCGCGGGATTCCTATTTAGATATCGATAAAGTCATCGCCGCTGCTAAACAAACCGGCGCACAAGCCATTCACCCTGGCTATGGATTCCTGTCCGAAAACGCCGCATTTTGTCGCCGCTGCGCCGCCGAAAACATTGTGTTTATCGGCCCGCCTACCCCAGCCATTGAAGCAATGGGGTCTAAATCTGCAGCTAAGCAAATTATGGAAAAAGCCGGCGTACCGCTAGTGCCCGGCTATCACGGCGACGATCAAAACCCAGAAATAATTCGCAAAGCCGCCAATGACATGGGCTACCCAGTATTACTTAAGGCCACTGCCGGCGGCGGCGGTAAAGGTATGCGTCAAGTGTGGAGCGCCGAGGAGTTTGACTCAGCGCTTGACGCCGCCAAACGTGAAGCCATGAATGGCTTTGGCGACGACACCATGCTGGTAGAAAAATACCTTACCCAGCCTCGCCACATCGAAATTCAGGTGTTCTGCGATACGCACGGCAATGCGGTGTACTTATTTGAACGCGACTGCTCTATTCAACGCCGCCACCAAAAAGTCATTGAAGAAGCCCCCGCGCCCGGTATGAGCGAAACCCTGCGCGCAGAAATGGGAGAGGCTGCCGTCCGCGCCGCCCAAGCCATTAATTATGTCGGCGCTGGCACCGTCGAGTTTTTACTCGACGCCGACGGCAGCTTCTACTTTATGGAAATGAACACCCGCCTGCAGGTAGAGCACCCCGTTACCGAAATGATCACCGGTTTAGATTTGGTCGAGTGGCAATTACGAGTTGCCGCAGGCGACGTACTTCCGCTGAAGCAAAACGAATTAAGCATTAATGGTCACGCCATCGAAGTGCGGATTTACGCAGAAGACCCCAGCAATGAATTTTTACCCCAAACCGGCACCATTCGCTTTTTGGAAACCCCGGCAGAATCAGACCACATTCGTATCGACACGGGCGTAACAGAAGGTGATGAAGTCAGTGTATTTTACGACCCCATGATCGCCAAACTCATCGTGTGGGACAGCGACCGTCAACACGCGCTGCGGCGTTTGGGTGGCGCCTTAAAGGAATACCGTTTAAATGGCGTGACTACCAATACCGATTTTCTCTACACACTTTGCCAGCATCCCGACTTCGCCAAGGCCGATTTCGACACGGGCTTTATCGGCAAACATGAAGAGCAGTTACTTAACCCCGGCACCGCAGAACTTGGGAACAACATTGCACTAGCCGCGCTCTATCTCGTTTTAAAACAACAGCAAGTCATTGCCCATCGCGCCCACACCAGCAGCGACGCTGAATCACCCTGGAATAACGCCCACAGTTGGCGACTAAATCAAGCTGCTCAGCATCATTTTGAGCTGCAAATTGACGAGGGCATTGTCTCAGTCTGCGTCACAGCTCTCAGCGCGGCAACGAATTCTGAACCCAGCAATTTTATTATTAGCGCTGGCGACAAAGAATACACTGTCTGCGGCAAACTCCATGAGCGAGTTTTACAGGCGAACATCGACGGCCACCGTCAGCGCGCCAGCTTTGCGGAGTACGACGGCCATTTTAGTATGTATACCGCCGAGCGCGCTGTGCAATTCAATATAAAACGACCTGACCTAGGCGACAGCAATGGGGACACCTCTGACAAGCAATTGAGCGCGCCCATGAATGGCACCATTGTTAGCCACCTCGTCGCTGCCGGTAGCACTGTCAGTAAAGGTGAGGCCCTGCTAATTATGGAAGCCATGAAAATGGAACACACTATTCGCGCCCCCGCCGACGGAATAGTCAAAGCCTTTTACTACCATGCCGGCGAGTTAGTGAGCGGCGGCGCCGAATTAATTGAATTTGAGAAAGCCGAATGAACCAACTTGAACTGCCAAAACAAGTACGGATTGTTGAAGTGGGACCTCGCGACGGCCTGCAAAATGAGAAGCAATATATTCACACTTCAACACGTATTAATTTAATTCACTTACTCACCGATGCCGGCATAAAAAGCATTGAAGTCGGTAGCTTTGTTAATCCAAGCTGGGTGCCACAAATGGCCGGTAGCGACGAAGTTCTCCGGCTACTCACACGTCGCGACGATGTTCGTTATATCGCCTTGGTACCCAATCTTCGCGGGCTGGAATACGCCCTAGAAGCACAGGCAAATGAGGTAGCTATTTTTGCCGCTGCCTCAGAAGCCTTTAGCCAAAAAAATATCAATTGCTCTATAAGCGAAAGCATTGAGCGTTTTGTTCCAATTATGAGCGCCGCAAAAGCTGCGGGCATCCCTGTAAGAGGCTACGTCTCTTGTGCGTTAGGGTGCCCCTACGAAGGCGATATTGCACCCGCAAAAGTCGCCGAGGTCGTTGCACGCTTATTGGCAATGGGCTGCTATGAAGTGTCTTTAGGCGACACCGTTGGGGTAGGCACCCCCGCCGCCGTTATTCGCATGCTTAAGGCTGTATTAGAAATCGCCCCCGTCGAAAAATTAGCCGTGCACTTTCACGACACCTACGGTCAGGCCTTAGCCAATGTCTACGCCGCACTACAAATGGGCATCGCTGTGGTAGACAGCTCTATAGCAGGCTTGGGTGGCTGCCCTTACGCAAAAGGCGCAGCAGGCAATCTCGCCACTGAAGATTTAGTCTATACGCTTAATGGGCTTGGCATTGAACATGGCATTGACCTCCCTAAACTGATCAGTGCCGGTGAATTTATATGCGATAAATTGTCCAAAAAAAGCGGCTCAAAAGTCGCTCTAGCGACTACAGCTTAATCTGTTTCGGCCCAGAGGAAGCTATCACCTGACGAAAATCACAAACCGTCAGGATAGTTGACCTCTTGGGCTATATAAAGCTGAAATAATTTTTATTTACTCAGGATAAAACATCCAACAGCAATTCCGTGGCACATAAATCCACCACCGATGAGAAAGAAAAAGGCCTCATCAAAACTTCTAAAATACTTTGCTTAATTGATTTTTCTATGGCGCCCATTAATTTAGAAGAAGTTCAACTAACTAATTAATATTGAGGATTGAAATAATATTTGATATTGACCAGATGAGGTCAATCATTAAACTCGACAGCTACAATCTAAGCAATGAAGCACCGAGGAACATAGGCCAAGGCCATACCGGCTTACTGAGCACCGTAGAGCACTACATACAGCCGCCTCATAACTACAATCGAACGCTGTATTATGGCCACCCACATATTACGAGGTGAGTGGCCATACTGCCTTAGCGAATCCAAAGCCTAACTCAGCAGTTAGAAAACTCGCGTCTTTATCGCTATATTCGATCAGGTTCGCTGGAAACTTTAACCAACAGCTTTCCTGTATTAGTTCCGTTAAAGAGCTTACTTACAGCAGCAGGTGCAGACTCCAAGCCATCAACAATATCAAGCTTGTATTTCATCCGCCCTTCCAAATACCAATTGGTCATGTCTTCTTCTGCCTTGCTCCACCACTCTTGATCTGCGGCATAATCGAGCACAAGAAAACCTTCCATTCGAGCACGTTTGTATAACAGGGCAAGAATATTTGATGGCCCAGGCTTGTTATCATCTCCATCGTATTGAGAAATGCCACCACATATAGCAATTCTCGCTTTCATATTAATGCGCCCTAAAACAACATTGAGTATCTCGCCGCCAACGTTGTCAAAATAGGTATCGATACCATCAGGACACGCTGCCGCTAGGGCCGCATCAATGGATTGTTCACGATAGTTTATTGCGGCATCAGCACCTAGCTCATCGGTTAGCCAAGCACACTTTTCAGCTGTACCTGCAAGTCCTACAACTCGGCAGCCTAGTATTTTCCCAATTTGAACCGCCATACTACCAACGGCACCGGCAGCACCAGAAACAACCATCGTTTCCCCTGCCTTTGGACGTAGAATATCTAAAATACCAAAATAAGCCGTCAGACCAATATGCTCAAAAAGGGTGAACCTAGACGTAAGCGGAAGTCTCGGATCCATGTCTACCAAGGTAATGGCACCAGTGCCGTCAGATACACTATATTTCTCCCAACCAAGAACACCGGTGACAACAGAGCCAACAGGAAACGCAGCATTAAATGATTTTTCTACCACGCCCAAAGTAAATCCGCGCATTACATCACCCAATTGGACCGAGGGCATATAACTTTCTTTCTCCCTTGTCCACAAGCGAAAAGTGGGGTCCAGCGACAAATAGATAGTACGAATTAAAAATTCGCCGTCACTGATTTCCGGAATCGCCGTCTCACGCAATTCAAAATTCTCGGGTGACAAGGTAATCCTCCCATTTTTAGCTGCTGCTCAAAGTAGAGGTTAAGCGGCCATCAATGGTGGTTTCCCATTGTTGGCTTTGTGGGGTCGCTCATGATTGTAAAACCAAAGCCACTCTGTTGCATACTCC
>Ga0207891_1000153_pt1 | contig 58996 bp, 61 predicted proteins | sample LinPmetageLP50_FD_184061 | JGI IMG/M metagenome (GOLD analysis project Ga0207891, IMG submission 184061) | Marine viral communities from the Pacific Ocean - LP-50 (SPAdes) | ecosystem: Environmental > Aquatic > Marine > Oceanic | place: Pacific Ocean | collected 2011-08-27 | reverse complement strand
AATATTAAAAAATAGGCGTCCAATAAATGACAAAACCGGGTTTCCTAAATAACGGTGCAGAAAGGGCATCGCCCCTTTTTTTATGCCGCCCTTAAAGCGATTCCCCATCACAAGGTCATAGCCTTCTCGAAGCTTTGAAATATAAGGCATCATATTGCTAAAATCATAACTATCATCGGCATCGCCCATCATGACGTAAACTCCATTTGCTTCCTTGATTCCGCCTTTTAGAGCATTTCCGTAGCCTTTTTCAGGAACATTAATTACCCTTGCCTTAAGATCGAGCGCAATTTTTTGAGACCCATCGGTACTGCCATTGTCTGCAATTACAACTTCTCCATCAATATTTTCCCGTTCAAAAAATGCCTGCGCTTTTTTAATACACGTGGCGAGCGTTTCGGCTTCATTAAGACAGGGCATTACAACAGATACTTCTAGGCTCATATATTTTTGGTTCGGTTACTATAGCTGTTTATCAAGATAAAGATGATAAGGAAAACAACCCAGTCATTATAAAAGGTAAATCTTTTTATGGTGTGCATACCAATAGAAACAATTGCTGCATTTGCTAACAATAGGCTACAGGCGAGCATAATTATTTTTGCGTCTATTGATTTGTTCTTCAGTAATATAAAAATTCCAAATCCTAACAAAATCAGAATAAGCAATACATCACGTGCAGTACCAAAGGCAAAGACAAAATTTTGAAGATACACTTTTAACCACGGGCCAAAATTATCCATAATTAATGGCATTGCCATCGATTTTGTAACCGCATCCAGAAAAATGTATTTGTTTTTTACAGTTTCATTGGGCGCTACTATTTCTTTTCCTTCATCATAAATCGTGTGGTTGGCAATATCGCTAAAATTTTCACGGTATACCGCCGTTGCTTGGCTTGCATCTTCTGGAGGTAAGTGATGTATGTTAAGTTGTTTTTTTGCGAGTGAGCTGTAGAGCGAATCGAATAAGCGCTTCTCTTTTTCCGAAGTAAAAATAGTCCCATCTTCTTTATCTGCTACAAACATCGCAGGCGTGAGTAAGTGGAGTCCCGTCCAAGGTGTGCTCACAAAAGCATCGTGCCGAATCGAGTGGTATGTTTTATCTGCCAACGAAGAAACAAAAGGTAACACGATTAAGGCTAACGCTGGGAACAGCCACCTTTTATAAGCTTTAGCTGAATAGGCCAACCAGCCTATACTCAATAGTGCAATTGGGACTATATATAAAAACTGATTTCGAGTGAGTACTAATAAAAAGAGTAACGGTATCGCTTGCCATACATAACGCTTTTCCCCTTTTGCCAGCAGTAAGAAAAATCTGGAAACGACTAATAGATATAGCGGGTAGGAGAGCGCTTCAGATAAAAAGCGGTTAGCCACGTGATGATTATAAACGTAGGGGCTGAGCACCAAAAGGGCCATAAGCAAGAGCCACAAGGGATGTAGTTTTAATGCTTTTTTTAGGCTGGTGATAAAATAATACACCGCAATAAAACCGAAAATAACTTGAAAAAAGGCGGTTGCAGTATTAAAATAACTCCCAAAAACACCTTGTAAAATATCGAGAAAGAGCGGGTAGGTAGGCGATCTAATGATATCTCCATCTATATACCCTCCGCTATCAGAAAATAAGACCACCTCTTGGCGCATCACGAGAAAAAAAACGACTGCAAAAACCAAATAAAGTAAGGTTTTAAAGCGTTTGTTAATCATATTGGAGAACGTCATTTTAGGCTGTTTATAGCTGATAAAAGTAAAATTAATTTTAGTTTTACATACCCATTAATGAATGTATTTTTTTGAAACCAACAACCCACAGCGATAAGCATACCTTTACGGTTACCAAATATACTCCTGATAAAAAAAAGGAGTGGGATGCATTTGTGACTACTGCAAAGAACGCCACGTTCTTGTTTCAACGTGATTTTATGGACTATCACAGCGATCGTTTTACAGATTTTTCATTGATGATTTATAGAGGGGAAGCACTATACGCGGTACTTCCGGCAAATGTTGTTGATGCTAACATTATCTCGCATCAAGGGCTTACGTATGGGAGTTTTGTGTTGCAAGAAGAAGCTAAGGTATTGGATGCTTTTGAAGCATTTAAAGCAGCGTTGACGTTTCTTTATGCTGAAGGAATACAACATCTTGAAATCCGTGTAATCCCTACTTTCTATAACACGATGCCGGCTGATGAGCTGGATTACTTTTTATACAAAGCCGAAGCAAAACTTCTAAAGAAAGAGGTACTCATGGTGATCGATTATGCTAACAAAAAACGCTTTCAGAAAAACCGACGAGAAGGCATCAACAAAGCACTTCGGAATAATTTAACCATTAAAGTAGATGCTAATTATGAAGGTTTTTGGAACGATGTTTTACTTCCGAACCTAAGCAAAAAACACGGTATTGCTCCAGTGCATACGTTGGAAGAAATCAAGCTACTAGCAGCACGATTTCCGCAGCATATCTTTCAGGTAAACGTATATAAAGATGGTAAAGTTGTGGCAGGAACGACCGTTTTTCTAACACAAACAACCATTCATCCGCAATATGTTTCTGGTAATGCAGATAAAAATGCCTACGGAAGTTTAGATCTGGCGTACGATTTTATCATTAATAAATTTAGGGACGATAAACGCTATTTTGATTTTAATATATCGAGTGAAGAAAATGGAAAGGTGCTCAATCAGGGATTACTTTTCTGGAAAGAAAGTTGTGGCGCACGCAGCCATACGGCAAATACGTATCTAGTAAATACAGCTATTCATAAAACAATGGAACTTCAAATTAAATGATACCATTTATAGACCTACATAAAATCAATCAGCGTTTTGAAAAGGAATTTACCGAACGTTTTCAAGAGTTCTTGGATTCAGGGCACTATATTTTAGGAGATCAAGTGCAACTGTTTGAAAAAGAATTCTCGGAGTATTGTGGCGTAACCCATTGTATAGGCATAGGGAATGGATTGGACGCTTTGCGGTTAATACTGGAAGGGTATAAGATTAAAGGGGACGTAAGCGAAGGAGACGAGGTTCTGGTTGCTTCAAACACCTACATCGCTACCATAATTGCCATAAAACAAGCGGGTTTAACACCTGTTTTAGTGGAGGCAGATCCGGACACCTACAATTTTGAGATTGATTCTTTAGAAAACGCTATTACCGAAAAAACCAAGGTAGTTATGCCCGTGCATTTGTATGGACACTTAGCGCCTATGAAAGGCATTAAGAAATTAGCAGAAGCACATCAACTTCTAGTGATCGAAGATGCTGCCCAAGCGCATGGAGCTAAAAATAAGAAGGGAAGAAGAGCAGGGAACTTAGGGGATGCGGCAGGCTTTAGTTTTTATCCTTCAAAGAACTTGGGCGCGCTTGGCGATGGTGGTGCTGTGACCACAAATGATGAAACATTGGCCAGTATTATTCGGAAACTGAGAAATTACGGCACTTCAACAAAATATGTAAATGAATATCTAGGTGTGAATTCACGGCTGGACGAGCTGCAGGCATTATTTTTACGATGTAAATTACCTTCTTTAGATGCTGACAATGAAGATAGAAGAATGGTGGCTAAGCGCTATCTTGAGGAAATTGAGAACGAGAAAGTACTCTTACCAAAATATGATAACAGTGAAAAGCACGTCTTTCATTTATTTGTAATTCGTGTAGAAGACAGAGCTCACTTCATTGAGTATATGAATGAAAACAAAATAGGTACGCTTATCCATTATCCGATACCACCGCACAAGCAAGATGCCTTCAAAGAATTTAATACATTACATTTTCCTGCTTCGGAAATCATCCATGAGCAAGTGGTAAGTTTACCCATGAGTCCCGTGATATCCTATGATGACGTGACCAAAGTTATTCAAGTTATAAACAACTACTAGTTGAAGATACCTACATTTATAAAAACGAACCTTTTACTCAAGATTACTTCGGTAAATGCGTTGGTGATCGGTATACGGTTGGTCATCTCATTTTTTATTCAACGCTTGTATGCTCAATTGGTAGGAGAGGCAGGTATTTATAAAATAGGGCAGTTACAAACCCTTATTCAAATGTTAACCTCGATTACCACCTTGGGTGTCTTTAACGGGGTTGTAAAATATGTTTCGGAGCATAAAGAAGACAAGGAACAGCTTCAGAAATTATTTTCTACGTCCTTTGTATTTGTAACTATAGGTTCGGTTTTGGCCTCTGTAACCTTGTTTGCTTTTTCTGGCTATTGGAGCGAGTATTTGTTTTCATCGCAAGAATTTGTTTATCTTATTAAGTTAGTGGCGATCATTGTTCCTTTTGTAGCCGTACAGCGGGTCTTTAATGGGGTTGTAAATGGTCTTTCTAAGTATAAGAAGTTTGCCAAAATTGAGCTTGTTTCCTACGTGCTTAGTGCAGCATTGCTTATTTATTTTTTATTCGAATATAATATTGATGGGGCGTTGGTTGCTATTGCGATTACGCCCGCAATACAATTTTTGGTAATGCTTTTTTTGTTCTTGAAGGTGCTTCGGGAATATGTTCAATTTGAAAAGATCTCATTTAAAATCCCGCTCGCAAAAAGCCTATTGGCATTTGCACTTATGTCTTTTGTGTCGACGGTTTTGCTAGGTTTTGTAGAGATTGATATCAGGGACATGCTAGCCAATAAAATGACTGAAGCAGATGCAGGGATATGGACCGCCATGACAAATATCTCTAAAAACTATATGGTGTTTAGCGGCACATTGTTTACCCTTTATGTGATCCCAAAATTTGCAAGTATTTATACTAAGGCAGATTTTACTAAAGAACTTTTTACTATTTACAAAACACTGTTGCCCATCTTTGGCGTTGGGATGTTAATCGTCTATTTTTTTAGGGAATTTATCATCGAACTTATTTACCCTGGATTTAATGAAATGGCTTCGCTCTTTAAATGGCAATTGCTAGGCGATTTTGTACGATTGGGATCACTCGTTTTGGCTCATCAATTTTTGGCTAAAAAAATGGTGCGGAATTTTATTTTTTCAGAAATACTGTCCCTTGCCCTGTTTTATGGCCTTTCCTATTATTTAGTGGACGGCTACGGCGTGGAAGGCGTTGTGTTGGCACATTTTTTACGGTACATTGTTTATTTCTTCGTAGTATTTTTCTTGGTTTACCGTTATTTTAACCTTCAGAAGAAGAAAAAATCTTCAGGAATTGAAACATCAGATTAACGTACTTAAATACCAACCACTAAAGGCAACGAGTATCATAATGCTTATCATGCTATAAATGCGCATTCCTTTTGAAGGTCTCGCTTCTATGGGTGTATGTTTTCCTGTTAACAGTTTGTAGTTGAAGATCGCATAAAAAGGTGCAGTTATAAAAGATAGGATGGTAGCAATATCAATAAGTAGTTTCATTTCAGAAAGAAGGAAAAAGAAAATTGCCAGAGTTCCTGCTATTAAAGTAAGGAGCCAAAACAAATAGCCTTTTTCAAACGTTTTTCCGCTTAAAAGCTCGGTTGTGCTGTTCATGACGCGTGGCGAGGCATCTAGTGTGGTAAGAGTAGTGCTTATCATTGTTGTCAAAGCGGCTATGGCGATGATTATTTTGGCATTGTCCCCGAGACTAAAGGTGTACATAGAGATTAATTGGTTCGCAAATTCTGCTCCTTGATTAGAGAAACCTTGATCGGTACCAAACATGACAAGTGCGCCCAAGGAAAGAAAACCGATAGCCAGGACAATCGTTGAGAAAAACCCAACATTAAAATCAAACCGAGATTGTTTGGCTGTTAAGTCTGGCTCAATTTTCTTCTTTTCTACAGCCCAGATCGACTGCCAGATCGAAATGTCCAGCGGTGCGGGCATCCATCCCATAAATGCAATTAAGAATGCGATGGATGCGGTCTCCATGGGAAATTGCTGAACAAACCCTGGAAACTCACTTTCTGGGAGCACAAGGAGTACCGCTAAAATTGTACTTATGGTAAGGGATAAAACAATAAATTTCATGAGCTTATCCAGCACCTTGTACCGACCAATAATTAAAACACCAAAGCAGATTCCGGTGATAATTGCTGTCCAAAGCACAATAGATCCAGATCCAAAAAGCGACGTGGCAATCCCAGCCGTTACAATCGTTACAGCGGTCTGTATGGTAAACATGGTAGCAAACGTGATGATGAAATAAGCAACCAAGATGGGTTTTCCTAATTTTCGATAGCCGTGTAATAGGCTTTCGCCCGTCGCAGCAGCATAGCGTGGACCAAATTCGAAGAAGGGATATTTAACCGCATTAATAAGCAATAAGGCCCACAGTAAACCAAAACCAAAATCAGCACCCGCTCTGGTGGATTGTACCAGATGTGAAACACCAATGGCGGCTCCAGCAAACAAGAATCCGGGTCCCAATCTTTTTAGCGAAAATTTCACGGTTAGTGATTTTGAGTAATAATTTCTGAAAGGAGTTTCCGTGCCCTTAAAAGTCGAACTTTTACATTGTTAAGGGGCTCTTCCAGGCGTTCGGAAATTTCATTATAGCTCATTTCCTGAAAATACCGTAAGTTGATAACGTCTTGGTAATGAGGCTTTAATTGTTTTATAAACCGAAGAAGTTCGGCTAAGTTTTGTTCCCGAATCAGTTCATCTTCTGGAGTGGGGGAAACATCGGCGATTTTTTTTAAGTGTTCTTCGCTTGTTTCAGACTTGGACGCATAAATAGCCGCGTTTTTCTTTCGGGTTTTATCAATCTGGATATTTTTTGAAATAGCAATGAGCCAAGTGCTGAAGGTGTAATTTTCATCGAAAGTTTCAATGCGATCAAAAGCTTTAGAGAAGGTTTCGATGGTTATATCTTCAGCATCATATTCGTTTTTAACCCGCTTTAACTGAAATCCGTATACTTCGTTCCAGTAGGTATCCAACAAAAAACTGAACGCTTTTTGTTTTCCTTTTTTTGCTTTTACAATCTGTTCGTAAATATGGTCTTTGCTTATTTCCAACGGGTCTGTTTTGAGCCACTACTAGAAATAAAGATACTCAATTGTATGAAGACTAAAAACAATTCAAAAAAAGGTATAAATGCAATGAGATCCTTTTCTTTTAATCGCTTGGCTACCTTTCCTATCACGATATATTGAATCAAAAATCGAAATAGAATAAGTGCTAATGGAATTTTCCAGTCTACTATAAAAAAAAGAACGCCTCCTAAAAGCCAAAACAACAGGTTTGCGATATAATAAAGCCCTAATAATACTTTATGTTTCCTTTTGTATAAAGACGCAGTGGTAACGTGTCTTTTCTTTTGAAGCATCCATGATTCCCAGGTTTTCTTAGGAATAGAATAGGTGAAAGCATTTTCCGCAATACAAACGGCTGTGTTACTTTTTGAAGCGGCCTCATTTACAAAAAGATCATCATCTCCAGAGGATATTTTTATGTGGGACATAAAACCTTTGTGCTCATAAAAAAGTTTGCTGGTATACGCTAAATTACGCCCTACGCCCATATAGGGATTTCCCACAAGTGCATACGACAGATATTGAGTTGCGGTAAGTAACGTTTCAAAGCGAATTAGTTTGTTTAATAACCCTCGGCATTTTGAATAGGCTCCGTACCCAAGAACAAGCTGCTTTTCTTGGCTTAAATGTGATGACATGATGCCTAGCCATTCACTACTTGCCGGTCTACAATCTGCATCTGTAAAAATCAACCGATCATTGACGGCTTTTTTAATGCCTAAAGTGAGGGCATATTTTTTATTTCCCCAGAACGCTTCATTGTTTTTTACGTTCACAATTTTAATTCTTGGATCGGTTTCGGCAAAACGCTCCATCATATCCAACGTGTCATCTGCTGAAGCATCATTTATTAATATAAGTTCAAAGTTAGGATACTCTTGTTCCAACCAAAGCGGAATATGTTTCTCTAGATTTTTTTCCTCATTCTTGGCACAAACTATAAGGGATATAGGAGGCGTTTCCGAAGGTATTATTTCAGAAAAATTAAAAAATGAAAATTTGGAAAATAGAAGGTAAAAAGCGCAATTAGTTAAAACTACAACGCCAAAAAAGTAGAGTAGAAGCATAGGCAAATAGCAGAATGTTTAACTATTTGTGGGGTTCTTCGTTACAGTTTTCAAATTGATCTGGAGATTTGCCACAAAAACCACAAGCTTCTCCTTCTTTGTTTAAAAAAGGACTTTGGCTTGCGCATGTACCTGCAAATTTACCATCTTTTTTTGCCCAAATTTTGATTGCAATCCCTGCAACGCCAAGTAGCAATAAAAGTAATGTTATAAGTAAAAGTCCCATAGCTTAAAATTATGATGCAAAAATACAATCTTTATTGTGGATGTGCCCGTAATTTCATTATTTTTGGCTTAAATTAATATAAAAATAACATTATGAAATTCCTGTTTTCTTTCCTACTATGCCTTGTTGTATCTGCTACTGTGATAGGTTGTAAAACCGATACTAAAGAAGAAAAAGAAGTAACCCAAACCACAAAGGTGAAAAAAGAAAAGAAAGTTCTATCTGAAGAGGAAAAAGTACAAATGGCAAGTGTCACGGCAAGAATGATGGCAACACCAGAAATAAAAACAATGACCAGATATTTTGTTGCCGCGGATCTGGGCCAATATTTCATGAATGAAAAGGGACCTTTTACGGTTTTATCTCCTACAAATGAAGCTTTAAAAGAATTACCTAAAGAGAAAATCACCTATCTAAGCAATCCCAAGAACAAAGAGGAGCTAAATACCCTTTTAAAAGGCCATGTTGTTGAAGGGAACATAGATTCTAAAATGATGGTACAACAAATTAGAGATAATGGTGGTTCATTAAAATTAAGCACATTAGCAGGTACTACGTTAACAGCATCTATGTCTGGAACCAATATTATGATTACAGATGAAATGGGTAATAAGGCTACTATCGTATTATCTGATATTAATGCGTCAAATGGAGTAATACATGCAATGGATAAAGTTCTAAATTTAGAAAAAAACTAAAAAACGTTCACTTCTGGCGTGATTAAAATACCAAAGGTCTCTTTCACCTTTTTCTGAATTTTTAAGGCAAGATCATATATTTCAGATCCTGTTGCGTCACCATGATTTACAAGTACTAAGGCTTGTTTTTTGTGAACGCCCGCATCACCAAAACGTTTGCCTTTAAAACCGGCTTGCTCTATAAGCCAGCCTGCTGGAATTTTAAATTCTGTTGGAGACACTTCATAAAAAGGGGCAGTTGGAAACTGAGTTCTAAAATCTTGAAATGTTTCAGAATCAATCACTGGATTTTTAAAAAAACTACCACTGTTGCCCAGCTCTTTCGGGTCTGGTAGTTTCGATTTTCTAATAGCCATGACCGCTTCAGAAACATCTCGGATTGTTGCATTATCTAATAAATCACCTAACTCTTCCTGAATGGCTCCGTAGCCCGTATGCAAGACATGATTTTTTTTGGTTAAGCTAAACGTTACGCTTGTAATGATAAACTGATCTTTGACTTCATTCTTAAAAATGGAATCCCGATATCCGAATTTACATTCCTCTTTATTAAATTCTCTTTCTTGAAGTGTATCAATTTGTAGCGCAGTACAGCTTACAAAAGTGTCTTTAAGCTCTACCCCATAGGCGCCTATATTCTGTATGGGTGAAGTGCCGACATTCCCAGGAATAAGTGAAAGGTTTTCAATACCACCAAAATTATGCTCGATACAATAGAGAACGAAGTCATGCCAGTTTTCGCCAGCCATGACGTTTATGAGTACATTATCTTCATTTTCTGAAACAATCGTAATTCCCTTTAAATTCAGATGAATTACCAGAGCATCAACGTCTTGTGTTAATAGCATGTTGCTGCCACCACCTATAACGAAGCGGGTTGGAAATTCGGTTTTAGAAAGAACTTCTTTAAGTTCATTAACTGTCGTAACGGTAGCAAAATAGCGAGCAGCACAATCTATTCCGAAGGTATTATATTTTTTTAGAGATTTGTGTTCTTCAATCTGCATTAATCGGTGTATTGCTCTAGCGCTATTTTTAAAATTTCAACGGCTCTAATAAGACTTTCTTTGTTTAGAACATAAGCAATCCTTATTTGGTTGAGACCAACCCCTGGAGTTGAGTAAAAACCAGCTGCGGGTGCTACCATGATGGTTTCGCCATTATCGTCAAATTCTTCTAAAAGCCATTGTGCAAAGGCATCACTATTTTTAACGGGCAATTGTACAATACAATAAAATGCCCCTTTAGGCTGCCCAATGATAACCCCAGGAATTTCTGCTAAATGCTTAACCAAAGTGTCTCTCCGTTCTTTATACTCAACAATAACATCGTCAAAATAGCTTTGCGGCGTCTCTAAGGCAGCTTCACTGGCAATTTGTGCAAACGTAGGAGGACTCAAGCGTGCCTGCGCAAATTTGAGTGCTGTAGCAATTACTTGCTTGTTTTTAGAAACTAAACAACCAATGCGCGCTCCACACATGCTATACCGTTTAGAAACTGAATCGATTAAAATTCCATTTTCTGCCATACTTTCTTCTTGTAAGATAGAATAGTGTTCGGCGCCATCATAAGTAAATTCTCTGTAAACTTCATCTGCTACTAGAAAAAGATCATGTTTTTTTACAATTTTTGCGAGTTTTTGTATTTCTTCTTTTGAATAGAGATATCCCGTAGGATTCCCTGGATTACAAATTAGAATTGCTTTGGTTTTTGGCGTAATCAGTTTTTCAAATTCTGAAATTGGAGGTAACGCAAAATTATTTTCAATTTTAGAATTTACTGGAACAATAGTTACACCAGAGGCAGTTGCAAATCCGTTGTAGTTGGCATAAAAAGGCTCAGGGATAATGACTTCATCTCCTACATCTGCAATGCTTCCCATGGCAAAAAGTAACGCTTCACTTCCTCCCGTGGTCACGATGATTTCTTCTGCAGAAACGGGAATATGTTTTTTATTGTAATAGGCCGCAATTTTTTTTCTATAGGCTTCCGATCCTTCTGAGCGGGTATAGGCTAAAATTTCTAAATGGTGATGCCCTACAGCATCCATCGCTATTTGCGGGGATTTTATGTCTGGTTGCCCAATATTTAAATGATAGACCCGTTTATTTTGCTTGTAAGCTATCTCGGCAAACGGGACTAATTTTCTTATTGGAGACTCGGGCATGTTTTGCCCTTTTAAAGATACTTTAGGCATAGTCTAAATTTTAGCTAACAAAGTTGCAAAATATATTTTTAATATCCTCCAATAACTAGCGGTTTAGCTTATTTTTTTATATATTTTAGCAGCGTGTCAAACAGAATAAATACATTTTGGTTTTGGTTTCTTTTTAGTGCTATTTTTTGTCTTTGTGAGCAAGGATTTTCGCAGGATGGCTTTCGTTTACTAGATCATAAAAAACGGGATGCCATCTCATTTAAAATGGTTAACAATCTTGTTGTTATCCCTGTAGAAGTAAATGGAACTCCCCTTTCATTTTTGTTAGATACTGGTGTTGATAATACGATAATTTTCAGCTTGACGCGCAATGACTCTATTGAGTTAAATAATACTCGTTCTATAAAACTGAGAGGTCTTGGTACTGGTGAAACCATTACGGCTTTAAAAAGTGAAAATAACACAATTACCATAGGTGATGCGATAGATGAAAATCATTCTATCTATTTTATTTTTGATCAATCCTTAAATCTATCTACCCGAATGGGAGTGCCTATCCATGGGATTATAGGCTATGACTTTTTTAAGAATTTTGTTGTAAAGACGAATTATAATACTGAAAGACTGGTTTTTTATGATGCAGGTGATTATAGAAAGAAGCCGTGCAGGCGATGTGAGGTGTTCGACTTAACTTTTTATAAAAACAAACCATATCTTGATTTAAAATTGAATAAAAAAGGCTCGGTGGCTCAAGAATTACATTTACTGCTTGACTCTGGTTCTAGCGATGCTCTTTGGTTATTTGATGAACCCACAATTAATGAGGACCTTTCTATAAACTCTTTTGAAGATTTTCTTGGCCTTGGTTTAAGTGGGAATATTTTTGGAAATCGTTCCCGGATTGAGGAGGTGTCACTTGGCGACTTTACACTTTTGGGAGTGAATGTCGCTTTTCCAGAACAAGAGGCGATTGCTTCGGCAAAAATTTATAAAAATCGCGATGGAAGTGTAGGTGGTGATTTCTTAAAAAGATTTATCTCTATTATTGATTATAAGCGTAAACAAATAATTTTACGGAAAGGACGTAATTTTTCAGATCCCTTTACCTACAACATGAGTGGTTTGACACTTGAACATGAGGGGATGAATACAATAAAGCGAGCGAAAAGTAATAACGCAAAACTTCAATATTCAATTTCAAACTCAACAACGAAAAGCTATTCATCATCAGAGGTTAGTGCATATAAAGAATATGAAATTGTGTTAGTACCACGGTTTGTAGTGGCAGAAGTTCGCACCAATTCTCCTGCTGAAAGATTAGGTATTGCTAAAGGAAGCGAGCTATTAGAGGTTAATGGTAAAGCGGCGCATACCTACAAATTGTATGAACTCAATGAACTGTTTTCATCAAAACCAGGTAAGAAGATTTCGTTATTAGTAGAATACAATGGCTTTCAGAGAAAAATACGAATGGTACTTAAAAAAGTATTATAAAAAAAAATACCCCCGATTTCTCGAGGGTATTTAATCAAAATTTCAATTGATTACTTGGTCTTTTCTAAAACACTTTTACTGTCAGATAAAACTTCACCTTTAATCTTAAGTGCTTTAATAGGCTCGTCTGCGTTAGAATAAACAGTTACTGTTTTTCTAATAGGGCCTATTTTATTTTGCGTATCGTACTTTACTTTTATTTGTCCTCTTTCACCAGGAGCAATAGCTCCTTTTGGTTTTTCAGGAACCGTACAACCGCAACTGGATTTTACGTCACTGATTACCAAAGGCTCATTACCAACGTTGGTGAATTCAAAGATGCGGATACCGTCACTTCCTTTTTCAATAGTACCATAGTCAATAGTTTCACTATCAAATTTAAATTTGGCTTGCGCATTAGCTGCTGCTATTCCTATAAAGCAAACAAGTGCTGTAAGTAGTATTTTTTTCATGATTTCTATAATTTAGATATGCTAAAATAAGCAACTTCAAATCAAATGCCAAAATAAGTTATTCACTTTTATAATCTTGGAGATATGCCTACTTTTGCAGATCATAGTGTTCAAAAATTAGACCAAAATGGCGTTAAACGCAAAATATAACCCGCAAGACATTGAAGATAAGTGGTATAGCTACTGGATGGAAAATAACTATTTTCACAGTGAAGTAGATGACAGAGAACCCTATACCATCGTAATTCCACCACCTAATGTTACCGGTGTTTTGCATATGGGCCATATGCTCAATAATACCTTACAGGATGTACTTATTCGTCGTGCACGTTTAAAGGGTTTTAACGCATGCTGGGTGCCAGGAACAGATCATGCATCTATTGCAACTGAAGCAAAAGTGGTTGCAAAACTTAAAGAAGAGGGCATAAACAAAGACCAGCTCTCACGAGAGGAGTTTTTAAAACATGCGTGGGAATGGACCCATAAACACGGTGGTATTATTTTGGAGCAACTCAAAAAATTAGGAGCTTCTTGTGATTGGGAGCGGACTAAATTTACGATGGATGACGATATGTCTGCTTCGGTTATAAAGGTATTTGTTGACCAATACAATAAGGGCAATATATACAGAGGGTATCGCATGGTTAATTGGGATCCTCAAGCAAAGACGACCTTGTCTGATGAAGAAGTAATCCACATTGAAAAACAAGGAAATTTATACTATTTAAAGTATAAAATTGAAGGTAGCGATGCACATCTTACCATTGCTACAACAAGGCCTGAAACTATTTTAGGGGATACCGCCATTTGTATTAACCCCCATGATGAACGTTTTATCCATTTAAAAGGTAAAAGAGCGATTGTTCCTATCTGTAATCGAACTATTCCTATTATCGAAGATGAATATGTTGATATTGAGTTTGGTACGGGTTGCTTAAAAGTAACCCCTGCGCACGATGAGAATGATAAAAATCTTGGCGATAAACATAATCTTGAGGTTATAGATATTTTTAACGATGATGCTACCTTAAACAGTTTTGGTATGCATTATCAGGGTAAAGACCGTTTTGTGGTACGTCGGGATATTGTAAAAGAGCTTGAAAAACTTGGCGTCGTAGAGAAAATTGAACAGCATGCCAATAAAGTAGGTACTAGTGAACGGACAGGTGCTGTAATTGAACCGAAATTGAGTGATCAGTGGTTTTTAAAAATGAAAGAACTAGCACAACCTGCATTGGACGCCGTTCTTGAAAAGGATGTAAACCTAGTTCCAGAAAAATTCATAAATACCTATCGCCATTGGATGGAAAATGTTCGTGATTGGAACATTAGCCGCCAATTATGGTGGGGACAGCAAATACCTGCCTATTATTTTGGGGATGGTAAAAATGATTTTGTCGTAGCAGAAACGATGGAAGATGCAGTATTGGCTGCTAGAAAAAAATCTGGCAATGCTACGTTGACAGCCCAAGACTTAACACAAGATCCAGATGCTTTAGATACATGGTTTTCTTCATGGTTGTGGCCCATGAGCGTTTTTAATGGAATTTTAGAACCAGAAAATAAGGAAATAAATTATTATTATCCTACAAACGATTTAGTGACAGCACCAGAAATTTTATTTTTCTGGGTGGCACGAATGATTATTGCTGGATATGAATATCGTGATGAAAAACCTTTCAATAATGTGTATTTAACAGGGATCGTTCGTGATAAACAGCGCCGTAAGATGAGTAAGTCTTTAGGAAACTCACCAGATCCTATTGAGCTTATGAAACAGTATGGGGCAGATGGCGTGCGTGTTGGGATGCTATTGAGTTCACCAGCAGGGAACGATTTAATGTTCGATGAAGATCTTTGTAAGCAGGGTAGTGGCTTTGTGAACAAAATCTGGAATGCCTACCGTCTGATTGATGGTTGGGAAATTTCTGAAGAGAAAGAAGAAACTGAAAGCGCAGCCATTGCGATTCAATGGTATAAAAATAGGTTTCAACAAGCATTGGTCGAAATTGAAGACCATTACAGTAAGTATAGGCTCAGTGATGCGTTAATGTCCACCTACAAGTTGATTTGGGACGATTTCTGCTCGTGGTTGCTAGAAATGGTAAAACCAGATTACCAACAGCCAATTGCAGCTAAAACCCACGCAGCTGTACTTGCCATATTGGAAGAGAACTTAAAAGTGTTACATCCGTTTGTTCCTTTTATTTCTGAGGAAATCTGGCAACATATACGTTCGAGAACTCCTGAAGAAGCACTCATTATTTCAAAATGGCCAATTGCCGAAAAATTTGATCCAAAATTTATCAAAACCTTTGCGTTTGCTACTGAAGTGATTTCAGGCATTAGAACCATTAGAAAAAGCAAAAACATCCCTTTTAAAGATTCGATTGAACTTTCGGTTATCAATAATGAAAAAGTAAATGAGGCATTAGATCCGGTGATCGAAAAGCTTGGGAATATTTCAGAAATTAAGTATGTGACGTCTGTAGTAGAAGGCGCTTTAACCTTTCGTGTAAAATCGAACGAATATTTTGTACCCATAGCTGGAGCCATCAATGTAGAAGAGGAAATCGAAAAATTAGCAGAGGAACTCAAATACAATCAGGGCTTTTTAAAGAGCGTACAAGGCAAGCTGAAGAACGAACGCTTTGTAAGCGGCGCTCCAGAACAAGTAGTTGCTATTGAGCGGCAAAAGGAGGCAGATGCGATTGCAAAAATCGAAACGATAAAGGCAAGTTTGGCAAGTTTACAATAATGCAGCAGGAGTTAAAAGTTCTTAATTTGTTTTAAAACGCCGTTAAATTGTTGTTTTTACGTCATTTCAAAGTATATATTGCAACAAACAACTAAATTATGGAACAAGCAAAATTTGACCAAATGCAAGGAATGTTGAATAAACTTGAGGATATTAAAAATAGCCAAGAAAGTATTATCGACAAGATTAACCATGTAATTACAGACCTTTTTCAAAACCCTGACAAGGACCTAGAAAAAGCAATGGAAGCCGCGCATCAAAAAGCTTCAGATAATGTGGATAAAATAGCTGAGGCCATCGATACCTATGAAATTAAATTTAATAAAGCACAATTATAGCATATATAACACCCACTAATTCAAAAAGCCGGCAATTGCTGGCTTTTTTATTTTCGATATAAAAAATAGTGATTTACAGTATCAATGTATAATTGCTTTGCTTCATCTGTAGTCATTCCTTTAGTTTGGAAAAGTGCATTCGTCTTAAACGCACTTATGAGCGGTTTGGTACTGCTTGGTGAATCAAGAGAATTGGTTGCTCTTTTATAGTATGCATATAACTTTAGTAATACATCGGCAGGAAAAGGCTCGCTATGGTCGTTAATGAGCGCTACGGCTTTTTCAAAGGCTGTATGAAGTTCTATAGAGTTCATGATTCTGCAAGTACGGTAACACCACCTTTTACTTTTTGATTGAGCGTAACATTGATTTTAGTGTCTATAGGTAAAAAAACATCCACCCTAGAACCAAATTTAATAAAACCACTATCAGCTGTCTGTTCTACGCTTTCTCCTTCCTTTGCATAATTTACAATGCGTTTAGCGAGTGCACCAGCAATTTGTCTGTGCAAAACATTTCCAAAACTTTCAGATTCTACGACTACGGTTGTACGTTCGTTTTCCTCTGAAGATTTAGGATGCCAGGCTACAAGAAATTTACCAGGATGGTATTTACTGTATACTACTTTTCCACCTACAGGATAGCGAGTGACATGCACATTTAAAGGGGACATAAAAACCGAAATCTGCAGTCTTTTTTCATTAAAGAATTCCTTTTCAAAAACCTCTTCGATAACCACCACTTTTCCATCAACAGGGGAGAGCACTTGATTTTTTTCTTTTATAAAATTTCGCTTTGGATTTCTGAAAAATTGTAATATTAGAACAAGAAGTATTATTAGGGATATAATAATCCCGCCGCGTATGTAAGAATTTGGCACAAAATAATCTGCCAAAAGACTTAAAACAATCACTATTACAAGTGTAAAAAATATAATTTTGTGTCCTTCCTTATGTAACATGGTTTACTATTTCTAGGTATGCATAAATAAATGGGCTGGCATAAACAATGCTGTCTAAACGGTCATAAAGACCTCCATGCCCTGGCATTAAAACGCCACTGTCTTTGACGCCTGCCTGTCGTTTAAATTTTGATTGGATTAAATCTCCAATCGTACCAAAAACCGAAGCAAGAATCGCAATGATTATCCAGTTTATTAGTGTGTAGGTATCTACGACAAACTTAAAGATAATAAAACTTGCCAAAATAGCTCCTAGAATACCTCCTATAAAACCTTCTACCGTTTTTTTAGGCGATATTCGTTCCAATAGTTTTCTTTTGCCAAATGACTTGCCAACAATATAGGCGAAGCTATCGTTGCTCCAGATAATTAAGAAAACTCCCACTAATACTTTAGGGGCAAATTTTTCATTCATGTAAGGAATAAGGGTCAAAAAGATAAAACCACTTATAAGATAAAAAATGACAGTTACATATTTCTTTTTACCAAACATGGGTATTTTAGTCGTCCATAGCACATCCTTAAGCAAGAATAAGTTTACAAAGCAACAAAGAATAAGTAGTAGGTATACTGCATTGATGTCAAAAATGGAATAACTTAAGAAGTAAAGGCCGGTAGCCAATAGAACATATGCGAGATAACTTTTAAGGTGTATAAGTTTTAAAAACTCACGGAGAGTAATGGCTGAAAGTAAGAGGAAGAGTCCCATAAACCATTCGCGGGAGGCGAAAATAGCTATAATAACGAGTGCGATGTAGATTACACCCGAAAGGCCCCTCACGAAAAATTCTCTCATAAATTATAAGTCTTCCAGTAGCAGCAAATATAGGTTTTTTGTGCTACTTCCATAAGTCATGAAGTCCTTTTCTTTATCTGTTTCAAAATCCTGAATAGCAGTTATGTTACTTGGGATATGTTTGTCGCTTCGATTTTTTATAATACGTAATCCTTCGCTAATGGTCTCTACAAATTGACTTGTCGTCGCAAAAACGACGATGTTTGAAGGTAGTTCATTTAATTTTTTCTCCTTAATCTGATTGGAAGATAAAAGGATCGAGCCATTTTTAGCAACGAGTGATTCGCAGGTGGTTAAGAAAAAGGTAGCATTATTTTTTTTACTGAAGGTCAAGTTGTAACCATCAAAGCGTGAAATTAGCTGCTCGTTTATACAGAAAACATCTTTCTCGTACCAATCGTTCTCCAATAAAATATTATCAAACGATTCTAGCACTTCCTCTAAAGATTCGCAATATAAAAATTTACCGCCGTTTTTATTAAAATTGAAAGTAAAGCGCTCATCCACTGGAAGTTTCTCTTCAGGATAATACTTACCCCTATCAGAACTTTTAGGATTTTTTTCCTTCTTTTCTGATTTATAATTTGGGTTCAAAAGTCTTTTAAACAGACTCATGTATAAGTATTTAGAGGAGTTAATAACTGCATTTATTCAAATATATAAAATATACAACGAAGTAATGCCACCTAAAAACTAAAGTTTACGCATTTGAGTTAAATAGTTTATGTGGTTACAAAAGGTTCAGGAGATTCTTCCTCTTCCGTTTTACCAAAAGGTCTGTCACCAAAAATCTTTTGAAGGTTATCCTTAAAAATAACTTCTTTATCTAATAACTCATTCGCGAGCAATGTTAATTTGTCCTTGTTGTGCTCTAGTAATGCAATAGCTCGTTGGTACTGCTCTTCTATCATTTTCGAGATTTCTTGGTCAATCAACTCAGCAGTTTTCTCACTATAAGGTTTGCTGAAATTGTATTCAGATTGTCCTGAAGAGTCATAATAAGTAAGATTTCCTACTTTTTCATTCAAACCATAAATAGTGACCATTGCCCGAGCCTGCTTCGTTACTTTTTCAAGATCGCTTAGCGCTCCTGTTGAAATTTTATTGAAAATAACTTTCTCGGCTGCACGTCCTCCCATGGTTGCGCACATTTCGTCAAGCATTTGTTCTGGACGAACAATTAAGCGCTCCTCTGGTAAGTACCAGGCAGATCCTAAAGATTGTCCTCTAGGTACGATAGTAACCTTTACCAATGGTGCTGCATGCTCTAGCATCCAACTAACAGTAGCATGTCCAGCTTCGTGAAAAGCAATTGCTTTCTTTTCATCTGGCGTAATAATTTTATTTTTCTTTTCAAGACCTCCCACAATACGGTCTACCGCATCAAGAAAGTCTTGTCTCGTTACTTCTTTCTTTTCTTTTCTAGCCGCAATTAAAGCCGCTTCGTTACAAACGTTTGCAATATCAGCACCAGAAAATCCTGGTGTTTGCTTAGAAAGGAATTCGGTATCCAGGCTATCGTCTTTTTTAAGTGGACGAAGGTGAACTTCAAAGATCTCTTTACGCTCACGCACGTCTGGGAGGTCAACATAAATTTGTCTATCAAAACGTCCCGCTCGCATGAGTGCTTTGTCTAATACATCTGCACGGTTAGTTGCGGCAAGTACAATTACGTTTGTGTTAGTGCCAAAACCATCCATTTCAGTTAAGAGTTGGTTTAAGGTGTTTTCACGCTCATCATTTGAGCCAGAAAAATTATTCTTCCCTCTAGCGCGTCCTATCGCATCAATTTCGTCAATAAAGATGATCGCTGGTGACTTTTCTTTAGCTTGTTTAAAAAGGTCGCGTACACGTGAGGCACCTACCCCTACAAACATTTCGACAAAATCGGATCCAGATAGTGAAAAGAAAGGAACTTTAGCCTCTCCTGCCACGGCTCTTGCAAGTAATGTTTTTCCTGTTCCGGGTAATCCAACCAATAATGCGCCTTTTGGGATTTTTCCCCCAAGAGAAGTATATTTTGTTGGGTTCCTTAAGAAATCAACAATCTCTTGAACCTCTTCTTTTGCACCTTCTAAACCAGCAACGTCTTTAAAGGTAGTTTTAACATCCATTTTTTCATCAAAAAGCTTTGCTTTAGATTTCCCTATATTAAAGATTTGTCCACCAGCACCGCCACCGCCACCAGACGACATACGTCGCATAATAAAGATCCAAATGGCAATTATAATCACAAACGGAAGTAATGAAATCATAATATCACCCCAAACATTAGAATCTGTGTTGTAATCTAATGCAGTATCAATATTATTATCCTCTTTTATCTGATAAAATGAATTTTCAAAATTTTGAAGATCACCAAATTCAAACTCATAATCTGGATCGTTAGGTCCAGGAGCTAATATTCCTGTACCTTTATCTTTAGAATGTACCTCTTTGGTTTTGGCATCTGGAGTTAAAAATACTTTCGCAATCTTTTTATTTACGACTAAAATTTTATCTACATCTCCGTTTCTAAGAAAGGTTTTAAATTCTCCCTGTGTTGTTTGTTGGGGTTGGGACCAAGAACTGCCTCCAAAGAATTGAATAGCAAAAAACACCAAAATAATCGCTGCATAAATCCAGTATGCATTGAATTTTGGTTTCTTTATTTCAGGTTTTTTTTTATTGTCTTTTTTATTTTCGTCTGCCATGGGGCTGTATGAGTTTAATACGTTGTTTCTATTTTAACTGATTTTGCGTCACCCCAGAGTCCTTCAATATCGTAGAATTCTCTAATGTGTTTTTGAAAAACATGCACGACCACATGAACGTAATCTATCAAGATCCATTCTGCGTTGTCGCTACCTTCAACGTGCCACGGTTTTTCTTTAAGGGATTTGCTGGTAAGCTTTTGTACAGAGTTTACAATAGCGTTTACCTGTGTATTTGAGGTACCATCGCAAATAATAAAATAATCGCAAACGGTGTTTTCTATATCTCTAAGATCAAGGATTTCAATGTGTTGTCCCTTTACATCTTCTATTCCTTGTACAATATGTGTTATTAATTGATCTGTGCTTGCTTCTTTCTTCGACATTAAATACTTTTATTTGTGCAAAGTTATTACTTTTTTGTTTCTTGAAGTACTATAATACAGTAATACTAAACATAATTTTACTCTTGAAAGTTATCAAACTTAATGCCACTGAATCGACCAATACCTACTTAAAAAGCCTTTGTCGGGAAATTGAAGTAGCAGATGGTCTCGTGGTCGTAACAAAGAAGCAAACAAAGGGTAGGGGACAGATGACAAATTCCTGGTCTTCTAAAACAGGGCAAAGCCTTACATTTAGTATGTTTAAACGGTTTGATAATCTGTTAATTCAGGATACTGCCGTGATTACCTTTGCTGTTTCGCTTGCCATAAAAGAAGCGCTTCAACGTTTTGCAATTCCAAAAGTGACAATCAAATGGCCTAACGACATTATGTCATATAATAAAAAAGTAGCTGGAATTCTTATTGAAAATCAGTTGAATCGTGACAAAGTTACTTCATCGATCATAGGTATTGGACTGAACGTAAATGAAACTGAATTTTCTTCACTCCCTCGAGCATCATCCCTTAAATTGATCACTGGTATAGAGTATAACTTAGAGGAATTATTGACCAAGGTTTCTGAAACAATGTTACTTCAGATAAAAAAGATAAGCTTCAAAAAGTACGCTGCTTTAAAATTGGAATATGAAGCTTCGTTGTATAGAAAGGATGCCGTTACTGTTTTTGAAACACCTACAGGAAAACGTTTTAATGGCGTCATCAAAGGGGTGACCACAGAGGGCGAATTATGTGTAGAAAATGAAGCCGAAATGATTGAGAAATTTCAGCTGAAAGAAATTAAAATGCTTTTCTAGAATTTTAAAGTTTTTCTAGATTAGATGACAGTGCGTCTAAGAATTTGGTAATAGGACCTTTTATCATCATTTTCATCATGGGGTTAAAAGAACCTTCAAAATCAAGTGCAGCACTACTGGTGGTCGCGTCTATTTCGTGAATGTCGGCCGTTAGCGTAAAAGGAAGTTTATCGCTCATGGCCCCCAGTACAACTGTATTTGGTTTATGTACTTCTTTCACTTTTAAAGCAATTTCGGGCATGCCTTTAAGGGCAAAAACAAAAGCATCTTCTTTAATCATTTCGAACTTGCTAATATTTTCGGGCATTATTTTTTCAAAATTCTTAGCATCGGCTAAAAATTCACATAGTTCGTTTGCAGATTTTTGAACGGTTACTCTTTTACTATTTAATTCCATGATGATGCTTTATTGTTTGTTTAATGAAGTATAGGCTAGTTGTAAATATAGCTTTTATATTATATATTTTATGTTGCTAACCAATTGGCAGGATCTTCTCGCCATTTAGAAAGCACTTTTACCTGGTTCGCTTTAATGTAGCTTGTTTTTTCGGCCTGTTCTAAAAGGTTTTCATAATCGCTCAACGTATGTAAATTAACAGCTGCGTTTTGAAAGTTCGTAGAAGCAACATCAAAACCGTAGGTAAAAATAGCTATCATGCCCTTTACAGTAACATTGGCTTCTCTTAACGCTTCCACGGCAAGTAAACTGCTTTTCCCGGTGCTGATGAGATCTTCGACCACTAGTACGTTTTGTCCAGATTCTATATAGCCCTCAATTTTATTTTGGCGGCCATGTTTTTTGGCTTCGGGTCTAATGTAGCAGAATGGCAGGTTTAAGTAATCTGCCACAAGCATACCAATGCCAATGGCTCCCGTAGCAACGCCAGCGATCGCATCTGGTTTGCCGTACAGCTCCTCGATCTGATTTGCGATATGTTCGCGCAAATAGTTTCTAATGGTTGGGTAAGAAAGCGTAATGCGATTATCACAATAGATTGGAGATTTCCAACCAGAAGCCCATGTAAAAGGGTTTTGTGGTTGCAATTTTATTGCATTAATTTGCAATAATAATTCAGCTGTTTTTTGAGCTGTTTCTTTGTTTAAAATCATACTGCAAATGTATAAAGTTTTTGTAAAAGATATTCCCATAATATTATCTACCGAAAAAAACATAGGTAAACAATACAAGGCCATACCTTTAAAGTTGGTTCGGTTTAAGAAACTGATTAAAAAAATAAACAATGGAGAGCTACTTTATGTAAATTTATACCATAAGAATCCCGAAAAATTAGAACGATTTCTTCGGAAAAAACTCAAAGTGGTCGAAGCCGGTGGCGGTATGGTTTTCAATGAAAAAAAAGAAATCCTGTTTATACGCAGAAACTCCAAGTGGGATCTTCCGAAGGGAAAAATAGAAAAAGGGGAAACTCATGAACAAGCCGCCATACGGGAGACCGAAGAAGAAACCGGAGTACAAGGCTTGGTTGTAAAGCGCTTTATAACAAAGACATATCATGTTTTTAAACGAAATGATAAGTTTAAATTAAAGATTACGTACTGGTACGAGATGTACACAGACTACGATGGTGAGTTGGTCCCTGAGGCCAATGAAGGTATCAAAAAAGTACGTTGGAAAAACTTTGAAAAATCACAGAAGGCACTTCGGGATTCGTATGAAAATATCAAGTTGTTATTTCCGAAGGAATATTTAACCACCCACCCTAATGACCGGGTATCGTAAATGTGCCTTTTCATAATTTGGTGATTTTTTATGTATCCAATCCAATTGCGCATACCCGTTTTCTGAAAATTGAGGGTCTTCGGCTTTTTTAGCTTCAAATTCCGCTTTTACTGCTGGGTTATTATTTAAAAATTCTTCGGCCTTATCCTCCCAGACATATGGTGAAAAACCCTCTTTTTGCTGAAGGATCGTATCAAAAAAGTTCCAGTTAAAAAAGGAATCGGTAGCGACAGGTTCAAGCGTTTCCAGTAAATAGCGAACACCTTCTTGTTGTGTTTCGACGATATGGTCTCCTGCATATACTAGCACTTCTTCTGTAGTGGATTTAATAGTTGTATTATAATGAATGTAGTGCCCTTCGTACGGGCTGTTTCTGGTTTCGTAATTTTCTATATGGTACACTTGTGCGGTAAGTGTGGTGTCTTTCGTTATTTTGGTGACTTTGATTTTATTCAGTTTTAAAAGTTCGATGACGTTCCAGTATCCCTGCGGAATTATATATTGCTCAGGAATGGTCACGCTTTCAGTTGGGGTAAAATAATTAGAATACTCAACATCACGTGTAAAAGGTTTCGTTCTGTCGTATTTAAGACGGTTGCTAGTTGTTACTTGACTCGGGATACGTTCGCCCTCATACCCTTTAAACTTAAGTTTTGAAGTTTGTGTGGTGTCTACCTTCCAGTTGAGTGGATAAGTGTCGCCAGGTGTGTAATTTGCCAATGCATTTTTACGGAGTTCTTTAATCACTTCAGCATCATGATCGGCGATGTTGATAAAACTCTTCATTAATTCATAGGTGCCTTCTACACGCTGTTTGTAAGGCTTTAACATATGTGTTTCTACCATCATTCCTAATGTATTATACAGCGCAGCATAGCCGGTAGAATACCGCGGGGAATCATAAAACTGAGAGAACCCTTTTTCTGGAGTACTATTAAATACATTTACATAAGGGGTAATATCCCAGTTTTTTTGTGACAGGGAGTCCTCCAGTTGCGGCATGAGTTGGTTGTGTAAATAAGTGCCTAAGGGACCGCCTAATTTATCATGCTGGGTAAATAAATGCGTAAGGGTGTATTGATAATCGGCTCCGTTGCTTACATGGTTGTCTATAAAAAGATCTGGTTTTACCATTCTAAAAACCTTAGTGAACGCACGGGCATTTTTAGTATCTGCTTTTATAAAATCGCGATTAAGATCAAAATTGCGGGCATTTCCTCTAAAGCCATATTCTTCTGGGCCATTTTGATTGGTTCTTGATGTGCTGTTTCGATTTAAGGCACCCCCAATATTATAAACAGGAATAACGGCAATGATGGTATTTTTAGGAGTGGATATTTTATTTTCAGCTAGATCACGCAGTAGGAGCATAGACGCATCAATGCCATCACTTTCTCCAGGGTGAATACCGTTATTAATGAGTAGAATGTTTTTGTTTCGATCCCCAGTAAATTCAGACTCAAAAGTCCTTTCGGTGTTAAACGTAACTAAGTGAAGTGGCTTACCGCTATCAGTCTTATCGAGCTCATAGATACTTATTGACTTGTATACTTCGGAAAGCTGCGTGTAGAAATCAATGACCTCTTCGTATGTTGAAGTTTTTATCCCATTAGATGATTCAAAGGTTGTAGTGAAGTCTTTTCTCACATTTTCTTTCTTCGAATTACATGAAAGAAAGAGGGTGGTCAGAAAAATAAGGATTGATAAAGTTCTCGAATTCATACTTAAAATGGATTATGTATAAGAATAAGCTCTATACAAGTGTTAATTTGTGTAAAGTTATGTTAGAATTTATTTTGTAAAAAGAAAATGTTGATTATATTTGATACCAATAAAACAATTTTTTAATCTAAACTTAAACATTATGAAAAAAATTACCCTTTTTATGGCTGCAATGGCAGTCAGCTTTGCTTCTGTATTTGCACAAGAAGTAGTTTTAACTCAAACTCCTGGGCCATTGAACGGAACAGGTGTTTCTTGTCCAGGTGGTGATGGTGCATACTACCGTAATTATGATCTAGCTAACGAAACATTACCGTTTTCAAGTGTGAGTGTAACTGGAGTTGAATTTGTAGTTGGAACTATTGATAGCGATGAAGAGCTTATCGTAAACGTTTATGAATTTTTTGGTTTTCCATTAGGTTTTGATTCTACTGCATTGCCTCCTGCATTAGCTACACAAACTATTACTGTAGGAACTGCAGATGTAGGACTTGTAACAAGAGTAACTTTTGATACTCCTGGTGTAACAGATGAAAATGGTCAAATCGTTATTCAAGTTATACAGCCAACTATTTCTGGTAATCAACTTTTCTTTGGTGTGACTGATGTAGAAACTGAATCAACTTATTTATCTTCTGATAACTGTGGTATTACTGGTGAGCCTCAAACTGTTGATGAGGTTGGCTTCCCTGATGCACATCATATTTTTAATTTAGTTGTAGAAGAAAATATACTTAGCGTTGATGATAATACATTAACAAACGTAAGTTTATTTCCTAATCCATCTACTGGAGGTACAGTAACTATTTCTTCTAAGATAGCTGGAGATATGGACGTTACTGTATTTGATATCCTTGGAAAGCAAGTAATCAATACTACTACTGCTGGAGATATTAACGTATCTTCTCTTAAAGCTGGAGTTTACATGGTACAGGTTTCTCAAGAAGGAGCGACTGCAACTAAGAAGCTTGTTGTTAGATAGTAATTACTATTTTAATAATATTAAAACTTTTAAGACCCACCACTGGTGGGTCTTTTTTTGTGTAAGATTTTTAAAACATTCATCGTATGTATAAAAAATGATAGCTTTTGCAAGTTTCTTTTTAAAAAGAGTAGCTTACTCCGGCACCATACGTAGATCCTAAAAATATGTTGCTGCCATCTAGCACATAAGAGAATGATAGATAACCTCCAATTTCATCGTTGATAGCGCGAAAGAGTGTGGTACCCACTTTATGAAAATCCACAGCAAACCTCTTAAAATTTTGTGGGCTTGGCGTTCCCAAATAATCTATTCTACCGAACGAATGCTGGTAATCATAATAGATGTCATAGTACCAGTTTGTGGTGGCTTTTCCCAACTTTAGGGTGGCGGGTAAGCTGTTAGGAGTTTCTTGAAACTTAAAAGAAAACCCACTCTGTATGGTTGTGAACCATCCACTATTCCATTTATAATGCACCATCGCTCTTGTTTCAAGAACAGTAGCCTGCTGCCCTATGTCATTGAGGTCGCCAATCTCATAATCACTCAAAGGTGTTGAAAAACCTAAGGCACTGCTTATTTCGAATTGTCCATTTTTCTTTTTAACCGAATGTACTCTGTATTTTACGAAAAGGCTTACATCCTGAAGATTCTTATTTTCGCCGCTTTCTATATAAGGAATTGAAGCGATTATATCAAGGTCGTCTGTAATACCATACGCGCCATAAATGGATAAATAATATGCCTCACGCAAAAGTTCAATCTCATTATTCCCAGCTAAATAGCCATTCGAGTCTTCATAGCCTCCACCTAAAACAACGGTGCTTCTGCCCTTTAAGTTGTAGAAACCATCAATTTTTCCTTGTGCCGTAGCGGTATAATAGCTTAAAATAAAAAGGAATAATGAAAATAGTAACTTCATAATCTAATGTACGAAAGAATCTGTCTTTCAGTTTTAATAGACTTAGGATACATTAGAAATAAAAAAAGCCCTTTTTGATTTTCAAAAAGGGCTTTACTGTAACTATAAATTTTAGTTTATCTGTTCATTGAAATCAAGAACTCTTCATTGTTCTTGGTTTGCTTAAAGCGGTCATTAATAAATTCCATTGCTTCTACTGGGTTCATATCTGCTAAGTATTTACGCATCACCCACATTCGTTGTATAGTATTCTCATCTAATAAAAGATCATCTCTACGGGTACTTGAGGAAGTAAGGTCAATAGCCGGGAAAATTCTTCGGTTCGATATTTTTCTATCTAACTGAAGTTCCATGTTACCAGTTCCTTTAAATTCTTCAAAGATTACCTCGTCCATTTTCGAACCTGTTTCAGTAAGTGCTGTTGCGATAATACTTAGGGATCCACCGTTTTCAATGTTACGGGCTGCACCAAAGAAACGTTTAGGTTTGTGCAATGCATTTGCATCGACACCACCACTTAATATCTTACCACTTGCTGGCTGTACTGTGTTATAGGCTCTCGCTAAACGTGTAATAGAATCTAAAAGTATAACAACATCATGACCACACTCTACTAATCTCTTAGCCTTGTCGATCACAAGATTTGCTACTCGTACATGTTCGGTTGCTTCTTTGTCAAATGTAGAGGCTACCACTTCACCACGTACGTTACGTTGCATGTCTGTAACTTCTTCAGGCCGTTCGTCTATTAATAGAACAATCTGGTATACTTCTGGATGATTGGCTGCAATCGCATTTGCAATATCCTTAAGAAGCATGGTCTTACCCGTTTTTGGCTGCGATACAATCATTCCACGTTGTCCTTTTCCTATAGGAGCAAAGAGATCGATAATTCTTGTTGAAATCGTACTTTGCTTATCGGCAAGGTTGAATTTTTCTTGAGGAAATAAGGGTGTTAAATGTTCAAAAGCAATACGGTCACGCACTACATTTGGACTCTGACCATTAATTTTATTTACTTTAATTAAAGGGAAATATTTCTCTCCTTCCTTTGGAGGTCTTACCTCTCCTAAAACAGTGTCTCCACTCTTCAAGCCAAACAAACGGATTTGAGATTGTGATACATAAATATCATCTGGTGATGATAAGTAATTATAATCACTAGAACGCAAGAAACCATAGCCATCTTGCATAATATCTAGAACACCTTCGCTTTCAATGATACCGTCAAATTCAAAATCAGGTTCTTTGTAGCGATTGCGTGTATCTTTGTTTCCGTTATTGCGACTGCTTTTTCTTGTATCGTTTTTGTTGTCTTTACGATTATCGTTTTTACTGTCTTTACGATTATCATTTTGATTAGAACGATTGTCTGTTTTAGAACGGTTATCGTTCTTAGATCTAGAATCATTCTTAGAACGATTGTCATTCTTCGATCTAGTATCTTTTTTGCTTTTTGTATCAGTATCGCTCTTTGAAGAGGAATCATCAGATTTTGATGTGTTTTCATCTTTCTTTGAAGAGGAATCATCGGATTTTGATGTGTTTTCTTCTTTTTTCGAAGAAGAATCATCAGATTTTGACGTATCCTTTGCTTTTTGAGAACGATTATCATCGCTGCGTTTATTGCTCTCGCGAGGCTTACGCGGCTGTGGTTTTCTAGCTTGCGTTTTGTTTTCTTCTTTCTTATCTGAAGAATCTGTATCATCAGCAACTACTGCTTTAACCACTTTAGGGTTGGCAGCTTGATAGTCCAGTATTTGATAAACTAGATCTAATTTTTTTAAACTTCTATATTTTGGTACTTTTAAAGCTTTGGCAAGTTCCTGAAGTTCAGGTAATTTTTGTGCTTTTAATTCTGAAATTTCTAACATGTAAAAATGTATGTGTTTTAGTAAGTAATATAATCCTTTTATGAAATGGGACTAATTGAAAATTTTATCGAAGACTAAGTAACCGTGATTGAATTGGTTACGAATTGATATTGCAATAATACAATAATTATTTAAAATCTGAAGTTAATTCTTTCAAAAAGAAATCTTATTTTTGCCTTGCAAAGCAGCATTCGCTATGGTACAACGCATACAAACCGTTTATTTAATTATCGTAATCTTATTACTAGGAGCCTTATTTTTGTGGTTTCCTATAATTGAAGATCCGGCTGGTATGCCTATCATGGAGCCTAACGACCCATTAGTTTTTGGTTTGATTTTTGGTGGTATTGCTTTGACAATAATTTCGATTTTGAGTTTTAAAAAGCGACAGCTACAATTCGTGCTCAATCGCTTAACAATTATATTAAACTTTGTATTACTGGGAGTTTTCGTATACAAGTCGCTAACTTTATCCGGAGAAAATTTATTTTCTGAGAAGGGTATTGGGGTACTTTTACCTATCATTTCTATCGTTTTTCTAGTGTTGGCCAATAAGGCCATCAAAAGGGACGAAGACCTTGTAAAATCTGTGGACAGGTTACGTTAAAACAGAACTTAGTATATTTTAGTGCAAGGCCCTCAAAGAATGCCATCTTTGAGGGTTTTTTGTTTTTAAAAATCTCGATGAATCGTATGCTTTTTGTTAAACCAAACTCGTAGGCAAAGGTGACTGAGTGATCCTTAAAGCGAGTAGCGCATTTAGGATCGTACCGAAGTCAGCGTTTAAATTCAATCACTTCAAGATTACCTATTTTTCCTGAATCAATTTCAAACCGAAGCATTGTGCGCACTTTATGAAATCCATGCGTACCAATAGCCCCTGGGTTCATATGTAACAATCCGTTTTTCTTATCATTCATCACCTTTAATATATGGGAGTGACCACAGATAAATAATTTTGGCGGATTTCCATAAATTTCTTCTCTAATGCTTGGGTTGTACCTGCCTGGATAACCACCTATGTGCGTGATCCAGACGTCTACCCCTTCTTCAGTAAACCGATTGTGCAACGGAAATTCTGCTCGGGCCTCCGCATTATCTATGTTTCCGTAAACAGCTCGTAATGGCGCAATCTTCTTTAATTCGTCTGTTACCTTAAGATCGCCAATATCACCTGCGTGCCATATTTCATCTGCTTTTTTAGCATAGCTCACTATTTTTTTATCGATATAACTGTGGGTGTCGCTAAGGAGTAAAATCTTTTTCAATGCGGTATTCTTATTTAGAATTCAAAATTAACGATATATTGCTTTACTGAAAGTAAAATAGCAAGTTTCTAATTTTGTATTTTTGTTTTCTTCGGAAAAAATAAAAAGTGCGCTACTTTATAGAAATCTCATATCACGGAAAAAACTACCATGGTTGGCAATCACAGCCCAATGAGATTACCGTACAAGAGGTTTTAGAAAAAGTGCTTTCAACAATACTGCGGAACCCAATAAAACTAGTGGGTGCTGGTAGAACCGATGCTGGAGTTCATGCAAAGCAGTTATATGCCCATTTTGATTCCGAAGCGATTATGGAAAAGGAAGAATTGGTTTTTAAACTCAATGGTTTTTTGCCTTCAGATATTTCGGTGCGCTCCATTAAAAAAGTTAAAGAAAATGCGCACGCACGTTTTCATGCGGTAGAAAGAGAATATAAATATGTTATCTCTATAAAGAAGGACCCTTTTAATGAGGGTTTAGTACATCAAATTCATCATACACCAGATGTTGAATTAATGAACGCGGCTGCTAATATCCTATTGCAGCATAACGATTTTCAATGCTTTTCACGTTCTAATACAGATGTAAAAACGTATTTTTGTGCGCTTAAGAAAGCAAATTGGATCGTGGAGCAAGACCAACTAATTTTTACGATCTCAGCAGATCGTTTTCTACGGAATATGGTACGCGCCATTGTAGGTACGTTGCTCGATGTTGGATTTAGCAAGACCTCTCTTACGGCGTTAGAGGAGATATTAGAGAGCAAGGATCGAAGAAAAGCGGGAGCATCTGCACCTGCACATGGGTTGTACCTCACTAAAGTGGTATATCCTGAACATATATTTAATAAAAAGAATGAGTAAAAAGGAAGAGAGCGGTAAAGCATTCGATTTTCGGTTGTTCGGCAGGTTGTTGAAACTTACGAATGCCTATCGATTGATTTTCTATTTCGTGGCGCTGGCAGCAATCGCGATGTCTATTCTAGCGGTATTGCGACCTTATTTATTAAAGGAAGCTATCGATAATTCAATAGTACCTCAAGATCCAGATGGTTTTATGTACTACATCATTCTCATGGTGGTAGTCTTGGTTTTGGAGGTGCTCTTTCAGTTTGCATTTATTTTTTACGCCAACTGGTTAGGACAGAATGTTATCAAAGATTTACGTGTGAAGCTTTTTAAACTCATGACGAGTTTTAAAATGCAGTATTTTGACAAAAGTGCCGTAGGTAGGTTGACCACAAGGGCAGTAAACGATATTGAAACCATCTCTTCTATTTTTAGTCAAGGGTTATTCATGATTATTAGTGACTTGCTAAAAATGTTTGTTATCGCTGGTTTTATGCTCTATCAAAGCTGGCGTTTATCGTTGATTGTATTTGCTATTTTACCCTTAATTTTATACGCAACCCGACTTTTTCAACGCGCGATGAAAGTTGCCTTTGAAGACGTTAGAAATCAGGTAGCCAACTTAAACTCTTTTGTACAGGAGCGAATTACGGGAATGAAGATTGTTCAGATTTTTACTCGTGAAAAAACCGAGCACAAAGCCTTTAAAGAAATTAATGAAAAGCATAAGAAAGCGTGGGTAAAAACCGTTTGGTACAATTCTATATTTTTCCCTATTGCCGAAATGGCTTCAAGCGTCGCCATCGGTCTTATTGTTTGGTATGGTGGTCTTAACGCCGCTGGCGGAGGTCTTATTACGTTGGGATTAATAACCGCGTTTATAGAACTGTCACAGATGCTATTTAGGCCTTTACGTCAAATTGCAGATAAGTTTAATACCCTACAAATGGGAATGGTGGCTGCGAACCGCGTCTTCGGAATTTTAGATACCAAATCCCATATTGAAGATACGGGCGAATTGTTGCTTGAAAACCCTAAGGGAGATATTGAGTTCAGCAATGTGGAGTTTGGGTATATTCCAAATGAGCCTGTGATAAAAAGCATCTCATTTTCTGTAAAACCTGGAGAAACTATAGCGATCGTAGGGGCAACAGGTGCTGGTAAATCGACCATTATTAATTTATTAAGCCGTTTTTATGAAATTAATGAGGGAGTTATCTCCATTGACAATAAATCTATAAAGGAATATACTTTGGCTTCCTTACGAAGCAATATAGCAGTGGTACTGCAAGATGTTTTTCTGTTTGCAGATTCGATCCTGCATAATATTACTTTGAATGATCCATCTATTACCGAAGCAGAAGTGGAAGCTGCCGCCAAAGAAATCGGGGTGCATAAATTTATTAAAACCCTTCCTGGAGGCTATCACTATAACGTAAAAGAACGCGGAAGCATGCTTTCCTCAGGACAACGCCAATTATTGGCTTTTTTGCGTGCCTATGTGAGCAAACCAAGTATTTTGGTACTTGATGAAGCGACTTCTTCCGTAGATAGTTATTCTGAAGAAATGATTCAAGATGCTACGGAAAAAATTACAAAAGGCAGAACATCCATCGTAATCGCGCATAGATTAGCCACCATTAAAAAAGCGGATAAAATCCTGGTGATGGACGCGGGTAAGATAGTAGAAACAGGAACCCATAAAGAACTACTTAAAAAGCAAGATGGCTATTATCGTAATCTTTACGAAGTCCAATTCATGACCGAAGAAGCCATATAAGAAATGCCCTGTCTGGCTTTTTCTGCTTCGATCATTTCATTCATACCACCGGTTGCGATAAGTATAATAAGAATAATAACACTGTAGATAATCAATACCACAAAAAGGAATGCCATAAAAAGTAATGTTCTTAAGAAGATCCCTTTGAGTGTAAGTGGATATAATTTTTTATAGCAATAGGCCGTATAAAGCATAAGGAGCGCCATAAAAAAGTAGCCCATGATATAAAAATTAGCTCCAAAGAAAATAATAGAAGGTAGTGTAATTAAAATACTGGTGATGGAGTAGTGAGAGAACACATAGGTCATGATCGTTAATTGCTCTACATAATTGTATTTTTTAAGGGTGTAAAATGTAAGATGACTCAAAACGGCATACAACGGAAGTGTAAGCAATGTCAACAATGAGAAATAGTCATAAATCCATTCTACACTGCTAACATCTATTGGATTATTCTCTTGTAATATAACAGAGATGTCCAATGCCTCAGGAAAAAATCGTTTAATGATAAAAATCTGAAAACCACTAAGGGTTAACGCGATTGTAAAATAACTTACAGCGGGCAGGTATTTTTTACGAACTCCGTTTAAATATGCACCTATTACTTTATCTGGTTTTATAAATAGGTGTAAAAAAGTCTTAAAAAAGGTATTGTCAACGTTTAAAAACCGTTCACTGAACTCTTCTGAAAAATGTTTAAAAGTTAAACGTTCGGTAACCATCTTAGCACCGCATTTACTACAAAAGGAATCATCGGCCTCTAAGGGGTTTGAACAGTTTTTACACTGTTGAGATTCTAAGTTGGAGTGTGGGACTACCTCCTTTTCTGCAACCGGTTGTGGTACTAATTCACTCATCTTTAAATCAAGTCTTTTTGAAGTATGGAAACTAACTCTTCTATATTCTCGAAGAGCACAAAATCGCCTTCTTTTAGGTATGAAATTTGACCGTTTTCTTCTGAAACCACAATGCAAACGGCATCGGTTTTCTCAGTAATGCCTACCGCAGCTCTATGCCGTAAACCAAATCGCAATGGAATGTTGCGATCATTTGAAACGGGTAAAATAACACGTGTTGCAGTAATATTATTGTCTTCAATAATCATCGCACCATCATGCAGCGGGCTGTTTTTATAGAAGACGCTTTCTATAATGGGTTGATTCACTTCCATCTTCATCTCATCACCAGAGTCCTTTATAAAATCCAGACTATTGTTTCTTTTAATGACAATAAGTGCTCCTGTTTTAGAATCGCTCATTTTTTGACACGCTTTGGTGATCGCCTTCACGTTTGTAATCGTTTCAGGAACACTGGAGAGTAGCTTAAACTTCTTCAAAATTCGTTTTCTAGCACTAAAGTTTGTGGAGCCGAGCATCAATAGAAACTTACGTATTTCCTGCTGAAAAACAACAATGAGGGCAAACATACCCACGCCTAAAAAGCCTCCCAAGATTTTACTAAGGAGTTCCATTTGTAATAATTCGGTTAAACGCCAGATACCATAAACAATAACGATCCCGATAAAAATATTGATGGCAACAGTGCCTTTTACCAAGCGATAGAGATAATAAAGAAGAAAGGCAACTAACAGAATGTCAATTCCGTCAATTATTCTGAATTTTGTAAAATCTAATAGGTCCAAAGAATGGTTGTTTTGGGTAAATTTAGTTTAAAATCTTTAGTTTTTCTACGCTATAGGTTTTAAGTTTTGCAGTAATGTTACACATTCTACAGCTTCTTTTACATCATGAACTCGCAGCATAGAAGCACCTTTTAGTAAGGCAATACTATTTAGCGCAGTGGAGCCATTCAACGCATTTTCAGGATTGGTTTGCAATGTTTTATAAATCATTGATTTTCTTGAAATACCTACCAGATAAGGGATGTCAAATGTTTTAAAAAGTTCAAGGTGGTTCAGTAATTCAAAATTTTGGGCTCGATTTTTTGCAAAACCAAAACCAGGATCAATAATTAGATCATTAATCCCAGCCTTTCTGGCATTCGCTATCTTTTCAGAAAAATAAAATAAGATTTCTTTCAGTAAATTTTCATAATGCGCCTCTTTGACCATGTTTTGAGGCGTTCCTTTCATATGCATCACGATGTAGGGAACTTGCAGTTGTGCTATGGTCTTATGCATATTAGGGTCTAAATTTCCACCAGAAATATCGTTTACTAACGCAGCACCTAACGTAATGGCCTCTTTTGCGACCGCACTTCTAAAAGTATCTACAGAAATAATAGCTTCTGAAAATTCCTTGAGAACAGCTTTTATAGCGTGAGAAACACGGTTTAATTCCTCTTTTTCGGTTACCGCATTCGCTCCTGGTCTAGAGCTATAACCGCCAATATCGAGAAAGGTAGCTCCTTCTCGCAACATCTTTTCTGCCTGTAGCAGTATGGTTCTATTGGTGGTCGTATTACCGCCGTCGTAAAATGAATCTGGAGTAACATTAATGATCCCCATGACTTTTGGAACAGACAGCTCGATAAGTGTACCTTTACAATTGAGTGTTTTCAATTTTTTAAATTGATTTATTTACCCGAAATTTACGCAAATTCTTAGACATCCACATGGCAGATACCTCTAAACAATATAATGACGTCATTGAACAATGTAGGGCGCTGTTTATCAATAAAATGAAAGACTACGGAAGTGCTTGGCGCATTTTAAGGTTGCCTTCTTTGACAGATCAAATTTTTATAAAAGCACAACGCATACGAGGGCTTCAGCAAAATAAAGAACAGAAAGTTGCCGAAGGTCAAGCCAGTGAGTTTATGGGGATCATTAATTATAGCGTGATGGCTTTAATTCAATTGGAAAAAGGGATCGTAGAGCAACCGGACCTATCTTTAGAAGATGCAACCCAGCTATATGATGAAAATATTGCCATTACAAAACAGCTCATGCTTGATAAAAATCATGACTACGGTGAGGCTTGGCGTGATATGCGCATAAGTTCATTGACCGATTTAATTTTGCAGAAATTATTACGGGTAAAACAGATCGAAAATAATAAAGGAAAAACCTTAGTGAGTGAAGGCATTGATGCTAATTATCAAGATATGATTAATTACGCAGTTTTTGCATTGATTCATTTAGAAGGATAGCTTAAATAATTTTATATGAAAATACTAGTAGGAATATCAAGAATATTTGTTGGAATTTTATTCATTATAAGTGGATTGATCAAATTGAATGACCCTATTGGGTTTTCATTTAAATTGAAGGACTACTTTGCCCCAGAAGTTTTAAACTTAGAGTTCCTTGTTCCCTACGCGTTGCTCATCGCAATATTTGTAGTCATTTTTGAAGTATTGCTCGGTGTTATGATCATCGTGGGATATGCGAAGAAGTTTACGCTTTGGAGTTTGTCTCTTATGATTGTTTTCTTCACATTCCTCACGTTTTATTCGGCCTATTTTAATAAAGTGACCGACTGTGGATGCTTTGGCGATGCGCTAAAATTAACCCCTTGGGAATCCTTCTATAAAGATCTGGTATTACTCGTGCTAATTTTGATTTTGGTGCTCGGCAGTAAATACATCCAACCCTTCTTTACCAAATTCGCACGCAGCCTCATCGTGTTTATCACATTTGCAGGTTGCTTATTTGTAACGTATCAAGTACTACAGCATTTACCGTATATTGATTTTAGACCTTATAAAATTGGCGCTAACATTACCGAAGGCATGCAAGTACCAGAAGGAGCTCCAAAACCTATTTTTGATTACAATTGGAAATTTGAAGTAGACGGAAAAGAAAAAATTGTAACTACAAAAGGAGAGTATCCACAAGTAGATGGAAAATATATAAGCGTAGAAACCGAAGAGATTCAGGCTGGTTATGAACCACCCATCCATGATTTTAGCATGGAGCGGGAAGGCGAAAAATATACAGAGCAGTTTCTGAATGAACCTAACCTGATTGTAATTATTGCTTACAACTTGGTGAATTCTGAAAAAGACGGATTTATACCGGTTCGTGAAATTACAAATGAAGCTATAAAAAAAGGATATAAGGTTATTGGGCTATCGGCTGCATCGCAAGAGAAAACCGAAGCTTTAGTAGATGATTACAACCTTAACTTCCAGTTTTATTTTTGTGATGAGACCACCTTAAAAACAATCGTACGGAGCAATCCAGGTATTTTAGAATTGCAGAAAGGTACCATTACTCAAAAATTACATTGGAACGATGCGAATGAGTTACAATTAAAAACGCTTGACAATGCAGCTCCGAGTCTTGATATTCCGCTGAAGCGAAAACTGGACAGCATCGCTATTTTAGATCAGCAATACCGAAAGCTAATGCAAACCGAAACACTCGAAGAAAGAAAAACAATGGGAGAAGAAATGGGACTGACTGAAGAGCAATATAACGGAGACCTTTGGGATTTTCAGAATGTATTGGATAGCACAAACATGGCTTTTGTAGAAACCATATTTAAAACAAAAGGTTATCCAGGAAAATCTATGGTTGGGGAGCCGACAAATACCGCAGCATGGTATGTTTTACAGCACAATCCAGATAAAATACCTACCTATCTCGCTATGATAAAAAAGGCAGGGGAAGATGGTGAAATTCCGTTTAGATTAGTTGCCATGATGGAAGACCGCTATCTTATGAACGAAGGGAAACCCCAAGTATATGGTACGCAGGGCAGGAGTTATAATGATGATCGTGGAAATTTTATTTGGCCTATAGAAAATCCAGAGACTGTTAACGAACGTCGTGTCAAGGCAGGTTATGCACAAACCATAGAGGAATACGCTAAAGACCTCTTTGGAGATGAGTTTGAGTATAAAGTGGTAACAATGGAGGAAGCAACAAAAGAGTAGGTGGTACGCTATATACTTCAAAAAATAGGATATGCATTGCTCACGCTGCTAGGGGTGGTAACGGTCATCTTCTTTTTATTTACGGTGCTACCAGGCGACCCTGCCCGTATGATGTTAGGGCAGAACGAAAATGCAGAACAACTGGCCGTCGTGAAAGCAAAATATGGTTTTGATCAATCGATAGGTATACAATACCTTCAGTATCTAAATGATCTTTCTCCAGTTTCATTTCACAGCTCAGATAATACTGATTACACTTTTTTTACTGATGAAAAATATACGGGTTCTACTTTGTTTACAATAGGTGAAACCGAAGTAGCTATTAAAAAACCGTATTTGCGTGAATCATTTCAGAAGAATGGAAAAAAAGTAAGCAGTGTCATTGCCGAAACACTCCCTAATACATTTATTTTAGCGGTTTCAGCCATTTGTATTGCAATGTTTTTAGGGGTGCTGTTAGGGATAATTTCGGTGCTTTTTAAAGATGGGTGGATCGATAAGACAATTCAGTTGGTGAGTACGTTGGGGATGAGTGTCCCTTCCTTTTTTAGTGCAATCATCTTCGCCTGGGTTTTTGGATTTCTGTTACATGAATACACAAATCTAAATATGACGGGTAGTTTATATGAAGTAGACGATTTTGGAAATGGAAAATATATTCAATGGAAAAACTTGATACTTCCAGCCATAGTTCTGGGAATTCGTCCACTGGCGGTTGTAAGTCAATTAATGCGAAATTCGCTCTTAGAAGTATTGAATCAAGATTATATTAGAACTGCTAAAGCAAAGGGCCTATCCTTTTTTACGATTATAAGAAGACACGCGCTTAAGAATTCTTTAAATCCTGTAGTGACGGCCATTTCTGGTTGGTTTGCATCGATGTTGGCTGGAGCCGTATTTGTTGAATATATTTTTGGATGGAATGGCTTAGGGAAAGAAATTGTGGATGCATTAAATACCTTAGATTTACCTATTATAATGGGCGCCGTGATCACGATCGCCACACTTTTTATTATCATTAATATCTTGGTGGATATCATTTATGGATGGCTGGATCCAAAAATTAGTAGACAGTAAAATAGGTAGTAGGTAGTAGGTAGTAGGGAAAAGGAATTGAAAGTTATATAAAAGTAAATAAAAGCAATAACAATATGAGAAAGCAAACAGTAGCCGGTAATTGGAAGATGAACAATGATTTGTCACAAACACAAATGCTTTTAAAAGAACTAAAAGAAAAGATGTTGCCCGAAGAAGTTCGTATAATGGTGGCACCAGCCTATACCAATTTATACCAAGCGTATGAAACGTTACGAGATCATAAAGTTGAAGTGATTGCCCAGAATATGCACCAATCAGACAAAGGTGCTTTTACGGGCGAAGTTTCTGCTGCTATGCTACGAAGTGTTGGCGTTAAAACTGTAATTCTAGGACATAGCGAGCGCCGTGCTTATTTTAATGAAGACAACTCGGTCCTTTCAGAAAAGGTGAACACTGCCTTAGAAAATGAGATGGAGATCATTTTTTGTTTCGGCGAGGAATTAACAGATCGTAAAGCAGGTAATCATTATGATGTTGTAAAAACACAATTGGAAGAAGGGCTCTTTCATATTTCTGAAGAAAACTGGAAACAGGTAATCCTTGCGTACGAGCCCGTTTGGGCGATTGGTACTGGAGAAACTGCAACACCAGAACAAGCACAGCAAATGCATCATTTTATACGTGAGACTCTTTCAGAAAATTATACAAAAAAGATTGCCGATAGTGTTTCAATTCTATATGGAGGAAGTGTAAAACCAGCAAATGCGAGAGAAATTTTTAGTAAACCAGATGTTGATGGTGGCCTTATAGGCGGTGCGGCACTAGATAGCGAAAGCTTTATGGAGATAATAAATGCCTTCGAATAAGAACATATATGTCACAATCCTACATAGAATACAAGTTTACTGTAAATCCCATTACACCAGGTGTGGAAATCTTAATTGCCCAATTGGGCGAAGTAGGTTTTGAGAGTTTTGTGGAAACAGAAGAAGGTGTGGAAGCCTATATTCAAAAAGAAGAGTGGAACGAATCGATTTTAGACGATATTCAAATCCTTTCTTCTCAAGAATTTTCAATCACCTTTCAAAAAAAAGAGATAGAACAAGTAAATTGGAATTCAGAATGGGAGAAAAATTTTGATCCCATAGTGGTGGATGAATTGTGTGCGGTGCGAGCTCCATTCCATACGCCCTTTAATGTACCTTACGAAATTATAATTGAACCCAAAATGTCTTTTGGTACGGGCCATCATGAAACCACCTTTATGATGTTACAGCATATTCTTGAAAATAACTTTCAAGAACAAACGGTGCTGGACATGGGTTGTGGCACAGCAGTTTTGGCCATACTTGCCGAAATGCGCGGAGCTACAGAAATAGACGCGATCGATATTGATGAATGGTGTATTGAGAATAGTATTGAAAATGTCCAACGAAACAATAGTGGACACATACACGTTCAACTAGGAGATGCTTCTGCAATTTCGAAAACAAAAAGATATGATTCGATTATTGCTAATATCAACCGAAATATACTGCTCAATGATATGGAGGTCTATGCTTCGGTGTTAAATAAAAAGGGAGCCTTATACTTAAGCGGATTTTATAGCGAAGATCTACCACTAATCAAAGAAAAATGCAATATTCTGGGGTTAGAATTCGTTACTTCTAAAAACAAAAATAATTGGATTGCTGCAAAATTTGTATCTTAGGGCTGCTATTTTCAGCATAAATAATTCCTCATGAGTACCAAAGAAAAATATCAAGAACAAACAGATGTCCTTGAAGACCTAGAAAATCAAATTGTTCTCTACAACGATGAAGTCAATACATTTGATCATGTGATTGATACCTTAATCTATGCGTGCGATCATACACCAGAACAAGCAGAACAATGTGCTATTATTGTACACCATAATGGTAAATGTACAGTTAAAACCGGAGCGATGGACGAATTAAAGCCTCGATGTTCTACCCTTTTAGAAGCTGGTTTGAGTGCAGAAATCATCTAGACGCTAGTTATTTACGAATTACATATTTAACATATTTAACAGATTATTTTTGTTAAATATGTAATTTATTACCTTTTTTACTAATGTATTCACAATATTTTCCTTATTTTTAGCGATGGTTAACCTAATATTATTTATTAATTCATTAAAAACCATTAATTATGAGAAAATTAAAATATGGGCTTTTAGGCATGTTTGCCATGAGTCTTTTTTTTGTGTCATGTTCTAAAGATGATACCAATGAAACCATCGAAGAAAATCTTCAAAAAGAAGTTCCCCAGGACATTATTGACATTGTTAAGCGCCTAGAGCTTAATGACAGTTTTGTGCGCTACGGTACGTTTCATTTCCCCGACGGAACTACAGAAGAGCGTATCTTTATCGAAGAGGATATCACCATGACCGAACAGCAACTTCGTGATCTCGCCAAAGATTTAGATCAGGATGACGGTACTCAGAATAGGCAGTACGTTACTGATAATCTAGTGAGCCAAGGTAGAAATATTTCTATAATTGGTTATACAGGTGGTAGTCAAGCGCTGTCAAGTAAAGAGCAAACTGCTTTGCAATGGGCTGTGAACAATTATAACCGTTTAAATATATCGATAAGCTTTACACTTACATTTGGTACTAATTACCAAAGTAAGGATATGGTAGTATATAATAATACTGTAAACAATTCTGGTGGAGCAGGAGGAAGTGCAGGTTTTCCTAGCAACGGCTTACCTAATAAATTTGTACAGATTTATGGTTTAAGTGGCTACAATACAAATGTAAACGAACATGTAATTACGCATGAGATGGGCCACTCAGTTGGTTTTCGGCATACAGATTGGTTCAGCCGTCAAAGTTGTGGTCAAAACTCAAATGAAGGTACCGCTGGCGTTGGAGCAAACCACGTAGGAGGAACACCTACAGGTTATGATTCTACATCTCTTATGTTGGCTTGTTTTGGAGCGAACGAGGATGGAGAGTTTAATAATAACGATATCACTGCGCTAGAAGCGATATATTAATAACCAACTTAGTAAATATGAAAGAGCTCATCTTAACGGATGAGCTTTTTTTTATCATCAAACCATTTATTATATGATATTTAAAAGTACTGAAAGCTTCTATATGGGTAAAACTTTGTAAGTTTCAGATTCTATAATAGACCTATCTACGAATGTGTACAGTTACTTTTATACCTTTTGAATCAAATACTTTTATTCTCACTTCAAACCGGGATGAAGCACCAGGTCGCGAGACCTTGCTCCCAGAAAAATATAAAGTAGACAATGTTGAACTGCTATTTCCTAAAGACAAGGTTGCAGGAGGAAGTTGGATAGGCGTATCAGAAAAAAAACGCCTTATCTGTTTGCTCAATGGAGGATTTACCGCACATGAGCGTGCAGAAAGCTATAAAATGAGCAGGGGGATTATTGTAACAGAATTTCTTATCTCCAATGATGTTGAGGCTTCGATTAAAAATTTTGACTATAGCGGTATTGAACCTTTTACGATCATTTTGGTTCAGTGGCAACGGCATTTACAATTACATGAGCTGGTTTGGGATGGCAACAAAGCACATTTTACCGAAAAATCACTTATCCCACACATTTGGTCCTCTTCTTTATTATATTCGCAAGCGATGAAAGACAAGCGTGAAAATTGGTTTGAATCATTTTTAAAGAAAACTAAAAAACCTTCTGAAAAAGAACTTCTTATGTTTCATAAAACAGCGGGCGATACAAATTTAGAGAGTAGACTGGTAATGGATAGGGGATTTGTAAAAACCAAAAGTATTACGCAGGTCGTATATAATGATAACAACGAATTGAAGATGCGTTATGAAGATCTTCAACAAAATACGATAACCCAGAACACTTTTTGAAAAATACTGGAAAAATACTTGTTCTTGCCTTTCCCGATACTTTTGTCACCATGAGTACCGAATTCATATGCAGGATATTACCACTAGTGGGTTTAGGGACTAAAGAATATATAAAGGCAGGACATGCGGCACTTGTGCTTATCGAAAATGAAACAGGAAAAGTGGAATACTTTGATTTTGGTAGGTATGTTACTCCAAAAGGACATGGTCGCGTACGCAGCGCAAATACGGATGCTGAACTTAAGTTTCCCCTTACTGCTAAAATAAACGAAAACGGCACGCTAGAAAACTTGGATGCTGTTTTACTTTGGCTGAATGCAAACCCAAAAAAAACACACGGCGAAGGCAGACTTTTAGCTTCTATATGTGATGGTATTGACCATAAACTAGCCAAAAATTACATTCTACAACTTCAAGATAGGGGAAGTATTCCTTATGGTGCATTTCATAAAACCGGCAGTAATTGCGCTCGTTTCGTGACCGATACAATAATAGCGTCCACAGATAAGAAGGCAATTGTGAAAGCACTCAAAATAAATAAACTATTTACGCCAAGTACGGTAGGTAATGTGGAGAAAGCTGCTTCAGAAAAAGTAGTATATCAAGTGGTCAACGGAAAAGTAGAAACTTTTAAAGGAAGCGCTTTAAATGAAAATCTTAAAAATTATTTTGATAAAAATAAGCCCGTTATCGATACTACAATGGTGGTGGATAAACCTTGCTTAACTACTATTAGAAGTTCAGTTCAAAAATTGGAAGGTACTGGTTGTAGTGCGTGGTTTGAGTTGACAAATGAACCAACCTTACCAAAAAATCAATACAGAATCCGAAGGTACAATGAAGACCATGAATTAGATTTTGACGGGATCTATACTTCTAACATTTTTGATCCGTCAAAGGAGTATACATTTATCTACGACTCCCATTGTGCTTTTTGCCATGTTTCACAGGAGGGGATTAAAGTGAAACTTGAAAATATTGGAGAATTTTCGGCGGTTAGTTTACAGCAAAAGGTGCATTCAGCTTAAATGTGGGCACATTTACTTTAAAGAGTCTCTTAGTCTCAAAATTTATCATTCTGTAATAGCCACTCATCGCCCCAATGGGAGATAACAACAAACAACCACTATGGTAGGTATGTTTTTCGCCAGATTCTAGAATGGGGGTTTTGCCTATTACCCCTTCACCTTCCACAACTTGTGTCGCATTCAGTGTGTCTTTAATTTCCCAATATCTAGAAATGAGTTGTACGGTATGATCTCCCGTGTTCTCAATGGTGATGGTATACTTAAAGGCATAGGTAAGTTTAAGGTTTTTATAAAAAGTACCCTCAAATTGCGTTTCTACTGAAACTTTAATGCCTTTTGTAATTTTTTGTACCATATTAGTAAACTGCTGCTGTTATAAAAAAGAATAATGTAGCAAACACCGAAGCGCCCGTTAAAAATACAAAATTTAGAACCGAAAACTTCAAGATTGTGATAAAACGATTCTGTTGATAAAAATTACGAAGTGCTTTATAAAAATAGAACGGACCAATTAACAAGAACAAAATTCCAATTAGAATTGAAGTATCTATAATTGTTTCAAAAATAGAGACAATAAAGAGGGCTATAAAAACAAAGCTGAAAATATGAAATATAAAAACTAAGTGTTCCATATACGTTCGCTTGGTTCTGCAGTAGAGTAACCAGAAGAATAACGCATAAACAGGAGCAAAGAAGAAAAGGAAAAAAGGAGTTTTACCAATTAAATAATTTACAAACCCATATGGATTATTTTTTATTTTCTCCATGCTCATATTACGTTCATAGAGATACCGGTTAAACTTGGTATTATCATGCTGTAGGCTATCTAGTGCTATGTTGGCATCTTTAACTTCGGTATTTTCATAGAAGTCAACATAGGTGTCTAGTTTTTCATAGATGCGCTGGGCCCAACCTAGTGTGTCTAACCCCGCTCTAGTAATGTATTTCGGATTTGCTTTTGCGATGGAGTCCTTTTTCACCTTTTCTGCAATGGCTACCGAGTCTTGGGTAGTCTGTGACATCTTAAATCCAGGAATTCCATTAATTTCCAGATCTTCCTTTTGTGGATTAGCACCGTCAAAGGTTTCGTTAAAAGCTTCTTCAGTAAAATTAGAATTAAATTTTGTGCCTTCATCGGTCACATAAGTATTGATGATACCAAAAAGAATAAAATAAATAATGGAAACACTTAAAAAAAAGCGAAATGGGTTAGCGTATTTTAAACGCTGGCCTTCAACGTAATTCCTTGTAATCCTTCCTGGGCGGAACAACAAATCGAAAACTGTATAGCGAAGTCTGGAATCATAGCTCACAATGCTATTCACGAATTCTCCTATAAAATCCTTTAGTGATAGGGCTTTGGTACTATTGAGCTGAGAACAATAAGGACAATAAACATCGCTGAGGTCTAAAGGCTGCCCACAATTTAAACACTCATTACTGCGATATTTAAAATGCTTTCGGCTTTTTTGCGAAACCGATTTGGTACTCTTTACAAGTTTTTTGTTACCCATCCCGTAAAGATAGAATGTTTTTTAAATTTCACTGCTCAAATGCTTCAGGTTGTTTTAAGGCAGAATGCGTAGCCGCAAAACCTTCCAAGACATGGAAAAAATTCAAGATTTCCCCTTTTGAATTACCTGAATTAATAGTAACCAATCTAACAAATTCTTGATTTCTAAACGTCCCAAAACCTACCATGAGCGTTCCAGATTCATATAATGCTGTACATAATTGCTGGGCAGGGATATTTTTGTAATTGAAACAAATTGAAATTGAGTCGTCAAAACTATAGAAGGTATAGTCAGGATGATTTTTAATATAATCTCTCGCCACATCTGCCAGATAGAATTGGTTGTCCACCATTTTTTCTAGTCCTTTGGTCCCTACAGATTTCCAAAGGGTCCAAAGTTTCAGCGCATCGTTTCTTCGGCCACATTGTAGCGAAGTTTTCCCAAGGTTATAGTCATCGCCGTCTGTTTGATAAAGGTACGCTGCATCATTGCTAAAGGAGTCGTACAAGTGTTTTTTATCGTTCACAACAATAATAGAACAAGAGAGGGGTGTCCCTAACATTTTGTGTGCGTTGATACTAAAAGAATCGGCTTCTGAAAGCCCTGCTATGAGATGTTTGTATTTTGAACTGAAAATCACCCCTCCACAGTAAGCACCATCTACATGTAGCCACAAATTGTGGGTTTTACAGATTGTTGAAAGCGGTTTAATTTCGTCAAAAGCTCCTAAAACAGTGGATCCCGCTGTAGCATTAACAAAGAAAGGGCTAAAGCCAGCTGCAATATCTTTTTTTAGCTGTGCTTCTAAGGCCGTAGGCTGCATTTGCCCAAATTCGTTGGTATCAATATACCGTACTTGCTCACGCCCTATACCGGCAAAAGCAGCATTTTTAGGGATCGAATAATGGGATTCAACCGAAGTATAGAGCGTTAATTTTTTTAAAATTCCAGTATTTTTAATGTTCTCGTTATGCGCATCACGTGCCATAAGCAACGCCATAAAATTGCTCATAGAACCACCAGGAGCAAAGGTGCCGTCACTGTTTTTTCCGTAGCCAATTAAATCGCAAATTTTATGTAGAATTTCTTTCTCTATACCTACTTGTGGGCCTGCTACTTTATAAGTATACATGCTGTTATTGAGTAACACAGCCAGTAAATCACCCAGTGTAGCTTTGCTATGCCTACCGCCGAACAACTGATTGAAAAACAACTTAGTCGCTGTACGTGGCGTACTCAAGACGAGTTCTTCTAATGTTTTCTCAAAAAATTCATCAGATGCTGGGTCTGCTTCTAAGGATATAGAGAGTTTTTTGTACAATTCGGTTGCAGGAACAGGATCTGCAACAGGCGTTTCTTTTTCTGCATTCAGTAATTTTTCGGCTAGCGAATGGAATAATTCTAAATCTTTCTGCATGTGCGCTTTTTCTTATTTGGACGCAAAAGTAATGGAAAACTTGTAGAAAAGGCTACTCAAAATAAATGTTAGCGTTTCGACTGTGTGCTTTCTTTCAGACTAGTTGTTGGTTATATTCGTAGAATTAGCTCTTCCCATCCCAATAATGCGATCAAAACGAGCCCCTAGATCTCTGTAATAAACCAAGACAGTATAATCGTTTTCGGTTTCCCAGTTGTTGCCACTCACAGCACCTTCGTCTATAGAGCCATCAGGATTTACGAGCACATATTTATAGTTGTAGAAACCTTGTTTAAAAAGCCGTGAATTTTGATAGGTTTGATTCTCTTTATTATATTGAAGATAGGTGCTGCCGTCAATTGTCCAATTATTAAAATTTCCGAAGATATGAAGCTCTTTGTCGCCTATTTCTGGGACGTAAATCAAATTAAAATGAACATAAGCATAATCTGCTTCTATATCTTGATCCCGTGCGTCGATATTGCGCACTACAAAATTCCCGTTAATATCAGGATTATAGGTGTACGGCTTGTTATTGCGAGTACCATCTGTAAAGAGAAAGTTTTCGTATAGGTCGTTCAGCTCAATATATCGTATACTATTGTTGGCACCTCTAATTTCTTTATTGTCAAAAAAGCGGTATTCATTTCCGCCCCAAAATGAAGCCTCTTTATCGTAACGATAAATCAGTTCTGTTCCTATAGTATATTGTGGTTTAAGATTTGTGATCGCATTTTTAAAATTACTGTTCTGCATCACAAGTGTCTTAACCGTTTGTTTCGGGTTTATCAATAATAGGGTAGGTGAGTTGATAGAGAACTGAACCACTTGTTTTTCTTCAATAAACCGAAGGTCGCGTGAGCGCTTTATTTCGACACCAACAGTCGCAATATTTTCGATCACCATAAATTTCCTAGAGAACACAGGCGTATTATCGTCATCATAGATCGTTAATAAATAATTACCACTCTTTTGGATGGCGCGGGTTTCTCTATTGGGGATCCGTAACTTATAGTTTGAATAAATTTGAAGCGTATTCAAAGAATTGTCATACGTTTCTATACGCACTTCATCAAAACCATCTAGGTATTCACTTTTAGAAAGATCGCTTGGGGACCAATCAAAATTATGATGGGTAATAGTGTAATAAAAATCTGCCTCTTGTCCATTTAGGGCATCAAAAGTAAGCTGTAAGGGCTCCCCTAAGCGTATGATGGGTAATTGACTTTGATCTGTTGTTCCTTTAAATTGTATGGTGCTTATATAGCTAGGTTCTACAATTTCACGCATTTGGCTGTAGCCGTAAAATGTAAAACAGATACAGGTAAGAGCGAAGAAGATTTTTTTGCGCATATAGGTTTTTTTAAGCGTCTAAATATAAACAAATTTTGTGCCTTAAAATTGTGTTGAGAAATACTGTGTTTTTTTCCGAAGAAAAAGCAAAGATTAATTGTACGATGGGTTACTATTTTATAAATTTGCACACCCAATAAATCCGAGATACATCGGCAGGGTTAAAAAAGACAATTTTAACACAACTATCCTATGTCCAAAGACATTAAGATTAAAAAAGGTCTTTCCATTCGTTTAAAAGGCGAAGCGGATAAAACACTTTCCAATGCACCGCGATCCAGGACTTTCGCTATAAGGCCTTCAGATTTACATCTTATCACTCCAAAAATGGTGGTAAAAGAAGGCGCAAAAGTAGCAGCGGGAGATACTATTTTTTACAGTAAGACAACCGAAGCAATTAAATTTGTTTCCCCTGTAAGTGGTACATTGACCGAAATAGAACGAGGCGCAAAACGTGTCATTACAAAAATTACGATCGAAGGCGATGCACAAGATACGTATAAGGATTTCGGAATTAAAAATCCGGATGCGCTTCAAGCTGCCGATATCAAAGAACATTTGTTGAATTCGGGTTGTTGGCCATTTATAAAGCAACGCCCCTATGATGTGATTGCAGATCCAGAAACGATGCCCAAAGCTATCTTCGTGTCTGGAATTCATACGGCACCGCTTGCTGCAGACCTTGACTTTACCCTAAAAGGAAAAGAGAAGGAAGTGCAAGTGGCTTTGACGGCATTAAGCAAATTAACCGAAGGGAATCTACACGTTACTATTGGCAATGACGCCGGTTCTCCTTTTGAGAGCATGAACGATATTACGCTACACAAAACAAATAACCTGCACCCCGCAGGGAATGTGGGTACTCAAATTAATAAATTAGATCCCGTTAATAAAGGAGAAACGGTTTGGACTGTTGCTGCTCAGGATTTGGTAATTATAGGATCCTTGTTTTTAACTGGGAACTTTAATGCAGAGCGTATTATTGCTTTGGCAGGTTCTTCGGTAAAAACACCTAAATATTACAGAACCAAAATAGGTGCTGAGGTGTCTACTTTTGTGTACGACTCAGGACTAGTTGAAGAAAATGTACGGGTGATTAGTGGAAATGTGCTTACGGGTACTGCCATTTCGCCCAAAGGGCACTTAGGTTTTTACGACAATATGGTAACGGTGATACCAGAAGGAGATGATTATGAGTTCTTCGGATGGAATAAACCCGTTTTCAATAAAATATCACCTACGAGAGCATTGACCTTTTCGTGGATGTTTCCGAAGAAAAAATACGAATTGGACACTAATACAAATGGTGAACATAGAGCATTTGTGGTTACTGGTAACTACGAGGAAGTGTTTCCGCTAGATATTTACCCATTACAGATTTTAAAAGCATGTATGGTAGAAGATCTTGACTCGATGGAAGCATTAGGCATGTATGAAGTCGCACCAGAAGATTTTGCTTTGACCGAGTTTATATGCGTCTCTAAGCAACCGCACCAAAAGATCATTCGTAATGGTCTTGATTTAATGTATAAAGAAATAGGATAAGTTATGGGATTGAAACAAAAATTACATACCCTAAAAATGAAGTACGAGGGTACAAAAATGGCTCCTGCATTTAATGCGTTGCACACATTTTTGTATCTCCCTAATGAGACTACCCATAACGGAGCTCATGTACGTGCGGCAGATGATCTAAAGCGTACGATGAATACGGTGATCATGGCATTAGTACCTTGTTTGCTATTTGGTATTTTTAATGCGGGTTATCAGCATTACGCTGCTTTAGATGAAACATTAAGGGCAGCACCATTGGCTAACTTTTTAACCTGGGATAATTTTATCATGGGTTGTTGGACAGTGCTACCGTTGGTGATTGTATCTTATGGAGTGGGATTGGCAGTAGAATTTTTATTCGCTGTAATCAAAGGCCATGAAGTGGAAGAAGGCTATCTGGTAACAGGAATGCTTGTACCTTTAATAGTACCAATTGATATCCCTCTTTGGATGCTTGCTGTTGCAGTGATCTTTGGAGTAGTTATAGGTAAGGAGGTTTTTGGTGGAACAGGAATGAATATCTTGAACCCAGCTTTGACCATTAGAGCCTTTCTTTTCTTTGCATATCCTACATGGATGAGTGGTGATAAGGTATGGGTACATGGTGCTGTAGAGAGACAAAAAGAAATCGCAGCGGGAGCAAATGTTGATGCAATATCTGGTGAGACAATTTTAGGTAGTTATGCGCAGGGACAAGAAACTGTATATAGTCTTTGGGATATGTTCTGGGGCTTTATTCCAGGATCCGTAGGGGAGACTTCCAAATTCTTGATCATCATCGGAGCTTTAATTTTGATCTTCACAAAAATAGGGAGTTGGAGAATTATTTTTAGTACGCTGGTAGGTGCTTTAGCAATGGGCCTCATTTTCAACGGTGTTGTTGATATGGGTTGGATAGGAGAAAGCAGTAAGTTTTATGGATTAATGAATGTACCTTTCTGGCAACATTTAATAATAGGTAGTATCTTATTTGGTGCGGTATATATGGCGACCGACCCTGTTTCGGCTTCTCAAACGAATAAAGGAAAATGGATCTATGGATTTTTAATAGGGTTCATATCGATCATGATACGTGTATTTAATCCAGCATACCCAGAAGGGGTGTTTTTGGCGATCTTGTTGATGAACGTTTTTGCGCCAACAATAGATCACTACGTATTACAAGGAAATATTAAGAAAAGAGCAAAACGTCTAAAAGTTAAAACAGCTTAATTATGGCAATTAACACAGATAAAAATTCATATACAATCATCTTTGCCGTAATCATGGTAGTAGTGGTTGGATCTTTATTAGCCGGCTTTGCAAGTGGCCTAAAATCTACTATCAAAGAGAATGAGCGCGCAGAAAAGCAGCAAAATATTCTGTACGCAATGGGTATTAATGATAACGAAGCTCCTGGTGATGTAAACTTTATTCCTACAGACAAGGTGCAAGCAGAATACGAAAAGTATATCACTAAGCAACTTGTTTTACAGGAAGGACAAGAACCTATAGAGAATGATTCGTTAGCGTTTGCGATCGATGTGAAGAAAGAGGAAACAAAAGCAAAGGATCCAAACTATAAAAGAAAGTTGCCACTTTTTGTTGGAGAAAAAGATGGTAAAGAAATTTATGTACTTCCCGTTCGGGGTAAAGGTCTTTGGGATGCAATCTGGGGCTATGTTGCCGTTGATAAAACGATGACCGTGCAAGGTGTGTACTATGACCATAAAGGTGAAACACCTGGATTAGGAGCAGAAATTAAGCAACGTTACTTCATGGATGATTTTACAGGAGAGAGCTTTTTAAATGGAGAAGCTTTTGAGGGCATAACCGTAGCGAAGGGCAACAACGATCCAAAGAATATAGATAAAAGTGACAACGAAGTAGATGCATTAGCAGGAGCAACAATTACGGGGGATGGTGTTACAGCTATGTTGCGTAAGGATGTTAGATTATACGTTCCATATTTTAAATCATTAAATAAATAAGCAATGGGATTACTTTCTAAAAAAGACAGAAAATTAATACTAGATCCTTTAGCGGACGATAACCCAATTACAATTCAGGTATTGGGAATATGTTCTGCTTTGGCAATTACTGCACAATTAAAGCCATCGATTGTAATGGCAGTATCTGTGATTTTTGTATTGGGAATTGGTAACGTAGTGATTTCATTGATGCGAAATATTATTCCGTCGAAAATCAGGATTATCGTACAGCTTATCGTCGTAGCGACATTGGTTATTATAGTAGATCAAGTCTTGAAGGCGTTTGCATACGAATTAAGTAAAGAGCTTTCGGTATTCATTGGTTTAATTATTACGAACTGTATCATTATGGGACGTTTTGAAGCATTTGCTTTAGGAAACGGGCCTTGGAAATCGTTCTTGGATGGTGTAGGGAATGCAGCTGGATATGGTTTAATCCTTATTATTGTTGGTTTTTTTAGAGAGCTACTAGGGAGTGGAACGTTATTCGGTTTTAAAGTCTTAGGGGATCCTGTTGAAAAAACGGGTCTTTATGCGATTGGATATGAAAATAATGGTTTTATGGTATTGCCACCAATGGCCTTGATCGTAGTAGGACTCATTATTTGGGTACAACGTAGTAGAAATAAGACACTCATAGAAGAAAATTAATATAACTGGATTATATATAGAAGTATAGTAGTTGGTTTAAGTACAGACTAAATAAAATATAAGATGTTAGAACACACAGAATTATTTTTCAAATCGATTTTCGTAGATAACATGGTATTTGCATATTTCTTAGGAATGTGTTCGTATCTGGCAGTTTCTAAGAAAGTGAGTACTGCAGTAGGTCTTGGAGCTGCTGTAATATTTGTATTAACAGTAACAGTTCCTTTAAACTGGTTACTCGATCAATATATCCTGCAAGAAGGAGCATTAACATGGTTGGGAGCAGAATATGCAGACTACGATTTAAGCTTTCTATCGTTCATTTTGTTTATTGCAACCATTGCAACGATGGTTCAATTAGTAGAAATTATTGTTGAGAAATTTTCCCCGTCGCTCTACAACTCTTTAGGGATATTCTTACCCTTGATCGCTGTAAACTGTGCTATTTTAGGAGGTTCTTTGTTTATGCAGTCTAGAGAGATCGAAAGCCTCGGATTAGCATTAAATTATGGTTTTAGTTCAGGTATTGGCTGGTTCTTAGCTATTGTAGCAATTGCTGCCATTCGTGAAAAAATTAGATACAGTAATGTTCCTGCACCTTTACGAGGATTAGGAATCACTTTTATAATTACTGGTTTAATGGCGATAGGGTTTATGAGTTTTGGTGGAATGTTAACGGGAGGCGATGAAGAAGCTCCAAGTTTGGATGGAAATCCAGAAAATGTAGGAATGCAAATAGAAGAGAAAGAAAGTATACCAGCTACAGAAGCTGTTTCAGTTTCAGAATTAAAACAAGAATAATATGTTTTTAGCAGCAAGCACAATCGGAGTAATTGTAGCAACAGTCGTTGCCTTTTTAGTTTTAACCTTATTATTGGTCGCGTTACTACTCTTTACAAAACAAAAATTATCTCCATCGGGACCCGTAACTATTACAATCAACGATGAAAAGAAGATTGAAGTAGAAAGTGGCGGAACGTTATTGTCTACACTCGGAAATCAAAAAATATTTCTTCCATCCGCGTGTGGTGGAGGTGGAACCTGTATTCAGTGTGAATGTCACGTTTTAGAAGGTGGAGGGGAAGCCTTACCTACCGAAACGCCACACTTTAGCAGAAAAGAACTAAAAGAAGGCGCTCGTCTTTCGTGTCAAGTAAAAGTAAAGCAGGATATGAACATTCATATTCCTGAAGAAGTCTTTGGAATTAAAAAATGGGATGGTGTTGTAGTTCGTAATTATAACGTAGCCTCGTTTATTAAAGAGTTTGTTGTAGAGATCCCAGAGGACATGAACTACAAAGCAGGTGGGTATATTCAGATTGAAATTCCACCATGTGAAGTGAAGTTTGAAGATATGGATATCACGGCCCACCCAGAAGAGCATGATACGCCCGATAAATTTAAAGCAGAGTGGGATAAATTTGGTCTTTGGCCTTTAGTGATGAAAAATACAGAAACAGTAGAAAGAGCCTATTCTATGGCCTCTTATCCTGCTGAAGGCCGTGAAATCATGTTGAATGTTCGTATTGCAACACCACCATGGGATCGTGCTAAAAATCAATGGATGCAAGTAAATCCAGGGATTGCTTCTTCTTATATTTTTGATAAGAAAAAAGGAGATAAAGTAGTTATTTCGGGTCCTTATGGAGAATTTTTTATCAATCCAAGTGAATCAGAAATGTTATATGTTGGGGGTGGAGCTGGAATGGCACCTATGCGATCGCACCTCTACCATCTTTTCAAAACCTTGAAAACAGGAAGAAAAGTAACCTATTGGTATGGAGGAAGATCTAAACGTGAGTTATTCTATTTAGAGCATTTTAAAGAATTAGAGAGAGAATTTCCTAACTTTAAATTTTACTTAGCATTGTCTGAACCTATGGAAGAAGACAACTGGAAGGTAAAAGACGGTATAGACGGTGAAGGTGATGGTTTTGTTGGATTTATCCACCAAGTAGTAATAGATAATTACTTAAGTCATCACGAAGAACCAGAGGACATTGAGTTGTATTTCTGTGGCCCACCATTGATGAACCAAGCCGTTCAAAAAATGGGAGAAGATTTCGGAATTCCTGACGAAAGCATCCGTTTTGATGACTTTGGAGGATAACACGTCGTTCTTATAATAATTTTAAAACCATTCTGGAATGCAAATTCAAGAGTGGTTTTTTTGAATATAGAAATTTTAAAAAAAATGGCACTACCGTTAACGGAACAAGAACTGCACAATCTCGCCATGAACATCGTGGGAGAAGATATGAAGGCACAAGGATTTGAGTTCTTAGGCGTAAACTCTAAGCTTAAACGAGACCCACAGTTTGTTGGTTTAAAGGATAAAGACTTGCATTTTGTAATTGTGCGTGCAACCACTTATCCAAAAGATGCCAATCTTTATGACCCCGTTTTGATGCAAACCATTAAAGACCATGCCGATAAATTTGATGCCAAAACTTATTTTGCTGGAGTTGGCTTAGGACACGGCACAGACTATGCAAAACCTGTCTTAAAAGACGAACCTTACACGATGGTTTATAACGGATTACAAGAAATAGAATGAAACGCATAAAATACATAGCCATTTTACTGGTTCTCTTAGTGTTCTGTTCGTGCCAGAAAAAGACAGAAAAATTACAAAGTATCCAGGGCATGGCATTTGGAACGACCTATGGCATCCAATTTTTTTCTTCTGAAAGTTTTGATGCCCAGAAAGGGATCGATTCGGTGGTGAATTTGGTAAATAGATCGGTGAGCACCTATATGCCTGAGAGCGATATTTCAAAGATTAACCGCGGTGATGATACTGTAGTGGTCGATTCTATTTTTAAGGAAGTATTCCGTATTTCTGAAAAAGTTCATAATGAATCCGAAGGTTATTTTGATCCTACCATTGGGGTGTTACGGAACGCCTATGGTTTTGGTGAAGAAAAGCCAATAATCGAAATAGATTCAAAAAAACTAGACTCCTTACGTCAACTTGTAGGTTTTTCTAAAGTTACACTGAACACCGACGGAACAATCACAAAACAATATCCCGCTATTTATTTTGACTTTAATGCTATTGCCAAGGGATACGGAATAGATAGGTTAGGAGCTTACCTAGAGCGTAAAGGTGTTGCCAATTACCTTATCGAATTGGGTGGCGAACTGCTTGCTAAGGGCAAAAATATTGAAAAAGACAAGGATTGGATCGTCGGTATTGAAGCGACAGATTCTCAATTGGAGGATAGAGCAGCCGCCGCCAAACTCATCCTAAAGGATAAAGGGATGGCATCGTCAGGTAACTATCGCAAGTTTAGAATAGATTCTATTTCAGGAAAAAGATTTGTGCATACCATTAATCCGTTAACGGGTTTGGCAGAACAGAGCGATGTGACCAGTGCCACTGTTGTTGCCGCTACATGTGCGTTGGCTGATGCATACGCAACCACTTTTATGGCGATGGGTTTTGAGAAATCGAAAGCACTACTTAGGCAGTTGGAAGATGTCGAAGCTTATCTAACGTATACCGACTCGGGCAATATCCAACAAGTTTATGTTACAAAAGGTATGGACGTACTTTTAGTTAACCAATAGTCTTTTTACACACAGGTACTAACTCACCGATGGCAAGCCGATATTTATTGATTTCTTCTTTTGAAAGAGTAGCTGTGTAATCTACGGCATCTACTTTAAAACCAATGAGCCGCAGCTTCTCAAAATAATCCAGCCCATAGATACGAACATGATCATACTGACCAAAAATTTTGGCTCTTTGTTTTGAATCGGTAATCGAAGCATCTTCAAAGGTGGTAAGACGTTCATTCTCTAATGGAACTTGTAAGATGGCAATCCCTCCTAGTTTTAGCACCCGATACAACTCTCTCATCGCTTTCCCGTCATCTGGAATATGCTCTAAAACATGATTGCAAAAAATATAATCATAGCTATTATCCTGAAACGGAAGCTTACAAATATCTGCTTTCACATCGGCAATGGGCGAATTGAGGTCTGTTGTGGTATAGTCAATATGCTTCAGCTTTTTAAATCGCTTTAAAAAAGCTTGTTCAGGTGCAAAATGGAGCAATTTTTTCTTTTCTGAATGGGAACTGAAGAAATCAGTTTCATTCTTTAAATACAACCAAAATAACCGGTGGCGTTCTAATGACAAGGTGCTTGGCGATAATACATTTTCCCGAACATTCTCATAGCCATAGGGTAAAAATTTTCTGAAAGAATTCCCATCAATAGGATCTGTATACTTTTCGCCCCGCAAAAAGAAAGCTATTACAGGTCTTACGAGATAGCTTATCCTTATAAGGAGCGTCCTCGGGAGGAGATTCAAGAAAAACTTAAATAGTTTCTGCATTTTGAGGTAGCCTATAGCACAAATTCTTTTACCCGAAACTCTTTTTCTTCATCGCTTTTAATTCCTAAGGCATCGTAGATATAGGCGAAGGTAGAGAGCAACTCAGGTTTTCCGTTTACCAAAGCCACGTCATGTTCAAAATGCGCGCTGGGCTTTTTATCTTGTGTTACAATGGTCCAACCATCTTTTAACTGACTAATTTTATGAGTGCCAAGGTTGATCATTGGCTCAATGGCCACGGTCATTCCTTCCACAAATTTCTTGCCTCTACCGCGTTTACCGTAATTTGGCATTTCTGGGTCTTCGTGCATTTTTTTTCCGATACCATGCCCCACAAGTTCCCGCACCACACCATATCCATGCGCTTCACAATACTGCTGAATGGCGTACCCAACGTCGCCAACTCGATTTCCATTTTTGAATTCCCTGATACCTACGTAAAGCGATTCTTTAGTAATCTTTAATAATTTTTTAGTTTCAGGAGCCACTTCGCCTATTTCAAAAGTATAGGCATGGTCTCCATAGAAACCGTGCTTAATAGCGCCACAGTCTATGGCAACAACGTCTCCTTCTTTTAGAGGAATATCTGTAGGCAGACCATGAACAACAGCCTCATTCACACTTGTAAGTAAGGTAGAAGGGCAGTCGTACAGCCCTAAAAAACCAGGAATAGCATCTTGAGCCCTTATATATTCTTCGGCCATCGTATTTAGTGTGTTTGTGGTCACACCAGGCTTTACTTCTTTAGCGAGCATTCCTAAGGTTTTTGAAACCACAAGGGCTGCTTCTCGCATTAATTCAATTTCTTCTAATGTTTTGGGTATGATCATAGCAATTGTTTAAAAACGGAACCAGTTCTTTTTCTTTGGTTTTAAAATTTCAGTTGGGGTTTGTTCTCCTATTAGTTCTTGATAAATTTTACCCCATTGCACAAGACCACCAATATTACGGTCATCTATAAAATAATCTGCATTTATTTTTCGGCTGTACTTAGGGTCAAAATTTTCTTCAGGAAAGCTCTTATTTACGGCGTAAAATGTAAGGCCATTTTCCTTACAAAAATCCACGGCATCTTGCAAGGGTTTCCCATTTCGGTACGTCCATAAGATAAGGCGATGTCCTTTCTCCTGAAGCTTTTTAAGCGTCTCAAAAGCAAAGATGATGGGTTTCCCAATTTTTGGATACTCATCCTCAACGATGGTACCGTCAAAATCTACCGCTATGGTGAAAGAAGTACTGTTCATAAGGCGGTAAAATTACAAAGATTTATAACGATACTAAAGTTTTACTCCGCGTAAGAGTGGGTATAATCTGCACCACTTAAAATGGCATAGATGTCTTTCTCTAGTGTTTCTTGCGCATACTCTACGTATCTGCCTAATTCTTTTCCATCCTTATAAAAAATAAATGTAGGCACATTAATGATATTAATTCCTTTCTCGTAGGCAGCCGGTGTATCTTTATCTTGAGACATAGCAACCAAATCTAGACGATCGTAGTTAAAACCCGTCGCATCCATAATTTTATAAAAATGTGGTATTTCTCGTTGGCTATCACTGCACCAGGTTCCCATAAAAGCTTTTATTCTTACTCCGTCTAAAAGTGGTTTTATCTTTGCAATCGTTTTTTTATCTAAAGTAGCACCTTCAAAATTGAGGTCGAACCACGACTGAAAGGGCTCTTGCTTTAACCCTTCTCTATTTATTTTGCCTAATAGTATAACAGTGTCTTCATCTGGAACCGTTTGATTAATTGGTTCAATAATGCCTTGACCAGCTGAAGTTGACAATCCGCCAGAAACTGTATCCATTTCTGTAACGGTTGTTGTCTGTGTCATAGTTTCAGTTGTTTTTTTTGAGTTATGGCAAGCAATTAAAAGTATTGCACTCGAAAGTATCAGTATTTTTTTCATTGTAAATTCTATAAAATATTATCGACCTAGAGTAATGAATTTTGAGTCATTTCCTCAGGCTTCTCTATACCCATCAATTTTAATACCGTAGGCGCAATATCCCCTAAAATTCCATTATTAATTTCAGTTAATTGTTTATCCACTAGAATGATGGGCACTGGGTTTGTAGTATGCGCTGTATTAGGTGAGCCATCTGGATTACGCATGGTTTCACTGTTGCCATGATCTGCAATGATTAGGGTTGCATAATCATTTGCCAAAGCAGCTTCTACGATGCTCTTTGCACATGTATCTACCGTTTCACATGCTTTTATAGCCGCTTCAAAAACTCCGGTGTGGCCTACCATATCAGGGTTAGCAAAATTGAGACAAATAAAATCGGCTGATTTCTCATTGATTTCAGGGATAATTTTATCTCTAATCTCATAAGCACTCATTTCGGGCATGAGATCATAGGTCGCTACTTTGGGTGACGGACATAACAATCGTTTTTCACCTTCAAAAG
>Ga0207891_1000149_pt1 | contig 59188 bp, 51 predicted proteins | sample LinPmetageLP50_FD_184061 | JGI IMG/M metagenome (GOLD analysis project Ga0207891, IMG submission 184061) | Marine viral communities from the Pacific Ocean - LP-50 (SPAdes) | ecosystem: Environmental > Aquatic > Marine > Oceanic | place: Pacific Ocean | collected 2011-08-27 | reverse complement strand
GAAACTTCAAACTCGCTTTCTTCAATACTTTCAAACAGTTGCCCTTCCCGGAACCCCCCGCCTCAGCGGTGTGTCCCTCGAAGGAGATGCGCATTCTACAGACACCCGCAGATCTGTCAACGGCCATCTTCAATTAATTCTGCAGAACTTCGGTTTCCACCTACGAATTCGCTGAAACGGGGAAGAAACCGATCAAAAACCGTACTACTTTTGCCAGAATACCAGCACTTTACTTAATCTGCACTCGCAGACCGACGCAGTTTACCACGAAATAATGCACGAACCGGCCCCGACAAAGCATAAATCAGGAAGCCGGTGAACAACACTGTAGCCGGATCCAACGCAATCACTACGAAGATCAGCACCACCAGCAGAATCGCAGCGAAAGGCACGCGTCCTCTCAGGTCAAGATCCTTGAAGCTACGATACAGCACGTTGCTGACCATCAGCACGCCTGCTCCGCCTACAACCACCATAGTCAGGAAGGTTAACCAGGCTGACGGCTCAAACGACTGAAAGCACCACACAAGGCCTGCAACGCATGCCGCAGCTGCAGGACTTGGAAGGCCAACGAAAAATTTCTTGTCCACCGAACCAATTTGCGTGTTGAATCGCGCAAGACGCAGCGCTGCACCAGCAACATAGATGAACGTGATAGCCCAACCGATCTTATCCAGTCCGTTCAGCGACCAGAAGAACGCAACAAACCCGGGCGCAACACCAAACGCAACCATATCTGCAAGGCTGTCATATTCCTCACCGAACTTGCTTTGGGTATTGGTCATGCGAGCAACACGCCCATCAAGACCGTCCAGAATCATCGACACAAAAATTGCAATGGCAGCGTTATCAAAAACACCGCCGGCCGCCGACACAATGGCGTAGAAGCCCGAGAACAGAGAGGCCGTTGTCAGCGCATTAGGCAGAAGGTATATGCCTTTCCTGCGCACCGGTGCACCTTCAACCAGCTCTTCCTCTACCACCTCACCCGGTTCTATTTCACACTCCGCCGCAGCGCTGGAAGGGTTCTCAGGCTCGCTGGCCCCGGAACTCAATTGAGCATCTTTTTTCTCGTCAGTCATTCCCATTACTCCGGAAAGTATTTTGGCGAAGTATATACGAAAAACGCGGCCACCCGGGCCGCGTTTCATTAACCAAGCGAAACTCCGCTTAGTTTTTATCCTTATCCACGATCTTATTGGCAGAGATCCACGGCATCATTCCCCGCAATTTCTCACCCGTCACTTCAATCTCGTGAGCGGCGTTCTGACGACGGCGCGCAGTCATCGATGGGTAGTTAAGCGCACCCTCAGAGATGAACATCTTCGCATATTCGCCGCTCTGGATACGCTTGAGCGCGTTGCGCATCGCTTCGCGAGACTGCTCGTTGATGATCTCAGGGCCAGTCACATACTCACCATACTCTGCGTTATTTGAGATGGAGTAGTTCATGTTGGCGATACCGCCTTCGTACATCAGATCTACAATAAGCTTCAGCTCATGCAGGCACTCGAAGTACGCCATTTCCGGAGCATAACCCGCTTCGGTCAGAGTCTCGAAACCAGCCTTTACCAGCTCAACCGCGCCACCACACAGAACGGCTTGCTCGCCGAACAGGTCGGTTTCGGTTTCGTCCTTGAAGGTTGTTTCAATGATGCCAGTACGTCCACCGCCGATACCGCTGGCGTATGACAGCGACAGGTTCTTGGCGTTGCCTGAGGCGTCCTGGAATATGGCAATCAGATCAGGAATACCGCCGCCATTCGCAAACTCAGTGCGAACGGTGTGGCCCGGAGCCTTGGGGGCAATCATTACAACGTCCAGATCCTTGCGAGGAACAATCTGGTTGTAGTGAATTGCGAAGCCGTGAGCAAAGGCCAGAGTGGCGCCCTGCTTCAGGTTTGGCTCGATCTCAGCCTTGTACAGCTGTGACTGGAACTCATCCGGAGTCAGAACCATAACCACGTCGGCTGCCGCCACTGCAGATGGCACGTCGCTGGTTTTAAGACCGTAGGCTTCCGCCTTGGCGATGGAAGAAGACCCTGGACGCAGACCTACGGTCACGTCAACACCGGACTCTTTCAGGTTACACGCGTGAGCGTGTCCCTGTGAGCCAAAACCGATGATGGCAACTTTTTTGCCCTGAATGATGGAAAGATCGCAATCCTTATCGTAATAAACCTGCATGACTAACCTCTATTATTTGTGATGGCCTTATCAGGAGGCCAAAGCGTTCGTAATATATGAAACCGCTTAAAGGCTCAAAACCTTCTCGCCTCGGGCGATTCCGGAAACTCCTGAGCGCACTACTTCGAGCACGCCCGAAGTCCCGATCGCCTGTACAAAGCCGTCCAGCTTGTCGCTTGCGCCCGCCAGCTGAACGGTGTAAACCGAGCTTGTGACATCAACAATCTGGCCCCGAAAAATATCCACAGTGCGCTTAATCTCGGCACGCTGAGAACCTGTTGCCTTCAGTTTGATCAGCATCAGCTCCCGCTCGATATGGGGTCCCTCAGTCAGATCCACCAGTTTGACGACCTCGACGAGCTTGTTGAGCTGCTTGGTAATCTGCTCAATAACCCGGTCTGAACCTGTCGTTGTCACCGTGAGGCGAGACAGGGTCTCATCCTCAGTAGGCGCAACCGTCAAGGTCTCAATGTTGTAGTTCCGCTGCGAAAACAGCCCGACTACACGAGACAGTGCACCAGGTTCGTTTTCAAGCAACACAGAAATGATTCGACGCATGATCACACCCTCTCCGTCTTGCTGAGCCACATATCTTTCATGCAGCCACGGGCCACCTGCATTGGATACACGTGCTCAAAGCGGTCAACCTGGATATCCACAAAGACAAGCTTATCTTTCATGGCCAACACTTCTTTCAGCTTCGGTTCCAGATCCTCTTTCTTGTCGATACGGACACCAACATGCCCGTAAGCTTCCGCAAGCTTGATGAAATCTGGCAGCGATTCCATATACGACTGGGAGTGACGGGACTCATAGTTCATGTCCTGCCACTGCCTCACCATTCCCAAAGACCCATTGTTCAGATTGATGATTTTTACCGGCAGCTTGTACTGGTTACAGGTAGACAGCTCCTGAATATTCATCTGAATACTGCCTTCACCGGTAATGCAGAGCACTTCATCTTCCGGGTGTGTCAGCTTGATACCCATAGCCGCTGGCAAGCCGAAGCCCATGGTGCCGAGGCCGCCGGAGTTAATCCACCGGTTAGGCTTGTCGAACTTGTAGTATTGGGCTGCGAACATCTGATGCTGTCCCACGTCAGAGGTGACAAATGCATCTCCGTTCGTTAGGCGCCAAAGCATCTCGACAACTTCCTGAGGCTTGATTACGTCCGGACTGGTTTCGTAGCGCATGCCATGGAAAGCGCGCCATTCGTCGATTTGCTTCCACCAGGATGCGAGAGCATCTGCATCCGGCTTTTCCTTGCTCTCTTTAACAAGAGCAAGCATTTCCTTGAGAACCGCGTCAACCGGACCGACAATTGGCACATCAGCGTCGATGGTTTTGGAAATGGACGCAGGGTCAATATCGATATGGATAATGCGCGCGCCGGGGCAGAATTTTTCCGTTGCGTTGGTTACACGATCATCGAATCGGGCACCAACACACAGGATCAAATCCGAATGATGCATCGCCATATTGGCTTCGTAGGTTCCGTGCATGCCAAGCCAGCCAAGGTGTTGCTTGTCGCTGGCCGGATAACAGCCAATCCCCATCAGGGTGTTGGTAATCGGATACCCCAGCTTGCGCACCAGCTCAGTAAGCTGCCCGGAAGCTTTACCCAGGACGACACCGCCACCGGCATAAATAATGGGGCGTCGCGCCGCCAACATCATATCGACCGCTTTTTTGATCTGGCCAGCATGGCCACGTATAGCCGGGTTGTAGGAACGCAGCTTGACCTTTTTCGGGTAAGCATATTCAAAACGCTCATTCGGCGCGGTCATGTCCTTGGGAATATCCACAACGACAGGCCCGGGACGACCGGTTGAGGCGATGTAATACGCCTTGCGGATAATTTCCGGGATCTCTGAAGGGTGACGCACACTGAGGTTGTGCTTAACGACAGGCCGGGAAACACCCATCATGTCGGTTTCCTGGAAGGCATCTTCGCCAATCAGCGTAGACGCCACCTGTCCGCACAGAACAACCATTGGAATGGAGTCCATGAACGCGGTAGCAATACCAGTAATGGTGTTGGTGGCTCCAGGGCCAGAGGTAACCAGCACAGTTCCCGGCAAACCAGTAGCGCGCGCATAGCCATCAGCCATATGCACTGCCGCTTGTTCGTGCCTCACCAGAATATGCTTGACCTTGTCCTGCCTGAACAGCGCATCATAAATATGAAGGGCTGCACCACCCGGATAGCCGTAAACGTATTCGATCCCCTGATCCTGCAGGGAGCGGATCAGCATATCGGCACCAGACAATAACTCCACGATTTTCTACCCTCTTCTACGAGTGAATGAGCCGGGCAAACGCCCGGTTGCCTGGGTTCACGGTTTCCCTGCTTCTTTTGAAAGCGGAACCGGCTGCTCCACACCTTGTTAAGAGGTTGTCTCTTGGCCAGCCGCCCTCCTGAGGGTTGCGGAGAACGGCCAATCAACGGGTTGCACGTAAGCAACAACCATCCCGCGACAGATGCGCGGCATGCTCAGTGTGGTAAATAACGGGGAATACTCGCACGGGGTTGCCTGCCGTATTTAGCCCCAGTCTTCAGGCAATCCGTAATTCTGACAGCGCGAAACTCCCTGTCAATAGCAACAGTTGCTTTCTATGTCCATACTGACTAAAGGTCTGCCATAATTATCCACCACTCAGATACAGAGATTTGAACCAGGCAGAAGAAAATGCTTCGCACTAATGGCATGATAGGCCAACATAAATCAACATAACGGGCCCGGCCTTTCAGGTTACTGATTTGCCCGGGAACAGCGAACACACCGCGAGTAGAGCCATGAACAGAAAAGCCCTGATGCTGACATTATTGATAGCCGTTGCACCCGGCATGGCAATGAGCGCCTCGGTTTATAAATGGACGGACGAAAATGGCATAACCCATTTCGGTGACCGTCAGCCAGTAGGCGCCAACTCTGAAACCGTCAACGTTCGCTCGGGCACCTCTTCTGGAGCCGCCAGCCGAACCAGTCCGCAAAAACGCCTGGGCGAGCTTCAGGAGCAGCAGCAGAAAGAAGCGGACCGTGAAAAGGAAACCGCCGTCGAGGCAGCCCGCCGAAAGCAGCGCGTGGCCAACTGCGAAAGCGCCCGTTCAAACTTAAAGGTCATCGACAGCAACGCGCGTATCCGCATAGAAGAAAACGGCGAAATGCGCTATCTGGCCCCGGAAGAGATCGCCGAGCAACGGGAAAAACTGGAAGAAGTTGCGGCTGAAAACTGTGAGCCAGAAGTCCAGTCGTAAAAACTGAAAAACAAAGGGTGAGAGCCAAAGCTCTCACCCTTTTTACTGTCAGTACAGATCAGGCCTTTTTGAACTCCAGATTGCTTCCGTCTACGGTGGCGAGAATTGTGTCACCAGCAACAAAGTCACCTTGCAGCAGCCTTTGTGCCAGCGGGTTCTCGATCATCCGCTGAATCGCTCGTTTGAGTGGCCGCGCACCGTAAACCGGGTCGTACCCGACTTCCGACAACAAATCCAGGGCAGCTTCGTCCAGCTTCAGTTTCATATCCTGCTCTTGCAGGCGCCTGCCGAGAATCTCTATCTGGATTTTCGCGATACCATGAATCTGGCTTCCGGCCAATGGATGGAATACGACGACTTCGTCCACACGGTTAATAAACTCAGGGCGGAAGTGCGTACCCACTACCTCCATGACGGCATTCTTCATGGCTTCGTAGTTCTCTTCACCAGCCCTCTGTTGAATAATGTCAGAACCAAGGTTTGACGTCATTACGATGACCGTATTCCGGAAATCCACCGTGCGCCCCTGGCCATCCGTAAGGCGACCATCATCCAACACCTGAAGCAGTATGTTGAAGACATCCGGGTGCGCCTTTTCAACTTCGTCCAGCAGCAGCACGGAGTATGGGCGACGGCGCACTGCCTCGGTGAGATACCCACCCTCTTCGTAACCGACATAACCCGGCGGCGCACCGATCAGTCGGGCAACGGAGTGCTTCTCCATAAACTCCGACATATCAATCCGCACCATGGCATCGTCGGTATCGAACAGGAACGAAGCCAAAGCTTTGCAAAGCTCGGTTTTACCCACACCTGTCGGCCCAAGGAACAGGAACGAACCATTAGGCCTGTTCGGGTCTGCGAGACCCGATCTTGAGCGGCGAACGGCGTTGGATACAGCCTCTACAGCTTCGTTCTGCCCTATAACCCGTGCATGCAACGCATCTTCCATGCGCATCAGCTTGCCGCGCTCACCTTCCAGCATTTTGGATACCGGTATCCCCGTCCACTTGGAAACAACCTCCGCAATTTCCTCGTCGGTCACGCGATTACGCAGAAGCGTCATTTCCATCATTTCGGCTTGGCTCGCCATATCAAGCTGGCGCTCCAGTTCCGGAATTCGGCCATACTGCAACTCGGACATTTTGCCCAGATCGCCCGCACGACGAGCAGTTTCCAGATCAATACGGGCCTGCTCAAGTTGGCTCTTTATCTTCTGAGAGCCGTGCAAAGCGGCCTTCTCGGTATTCCATATTTCTTCAAGATCGGCGTATTCCCGCTCCACTCCCTGAATAACGCCTGAAAGCTCTTCAAGCCGTTTTTTCGAGGCCGCATCCGTCTCTTTCTTCAATGCTTCCCGTTCAATTTTAAGCTGGATAAGACGGCGTTCCAGCCGATCCAGGGGCTCTGGCTTGGAGTCCATTTCCATACGGATCTGGCTAGCCGCTTCATCGATCAAATCAATGGCTTTATCGGGTAACTGACGGTCAGTAATGTACCGCTGGGACAGCTTGGCAGCGGCAATAATCGCTCCGTCTGTCACCTCTACACCGTGGTGTACTTCGTAACGCTCTTTCAGGCCACGAAGTATTGCGATGGTATCTTCTTCATTCGGCTCATTCACCAGCACTTTCTGGAAGCGACGTTCCAGGGCGGCGTCCTTCTCAATGTTCTCGCGGTATTCGTTCAGTGTGGTGGCGCCTACGCAATGCAGCTCACCACGGGCCAGCGCCGGCTTGAGCATGTTGCCCGCATCCATGGAGCCTTCAGCTTTACCCGCGCCCACCACCGTATGGATTTCATCGATAAACAGGATGATCTGGCCTTCCTGTTTGGCGAGTTCGTTCAGTACCGCTTTCAGGCGCTCTTCAAACTCACCCCGGAACTTTGCACCAGCAATAAGCGAGCCCATATCCAGAGACAACACCCGTTTGTTTTTCAGGCCTTCGGGCACCTCGCCATTAACAATCCGCTGCGCTAAACCTTCCGCAATGGCAGTTTTACCTACCCCAGGCTCACCGATGAGCACCGGGTTGTTTTTGCGTCGGCGTTGCAACACCTGAATCGTGCGACGAATTTCGTCATCACGACCAATGACCGGGTCAAGTTTGCCGGCTTCCGCCCGCTCAGTCAGATCGATGGTGTACTTCGACAGCGCCTGTCGGTTTTCTTCTGCACCGGCATCATCTACGGCTTCACCACCGCGCACGGCGCTGATGGCTTTTTCCAGGGCCGCTTTATCCACGCCCTGTTCACGCAATACCCTGCCAAGGGTGCCCCGGTCTTCCAGAGCAGCCAGCAACATAAGTTCGCTGGAGATAAACTGGTCTTTGCGCTTCTGTGCCAATTTGTCGGCGATATTGAACAGCCGGCCCATGTCGTTGGACATGGCAACATCGCCCGCGCTGCCGCTTACCTCAGGCAGATTCTCGATTTCCTGTGCCACTGCCTGGCGCACCCGAGTGGGCTCTGCACCTGACTGCTTGAGGAGCGGCTTGATAGAGCTGCCCTGCTGATCAAGCATGGCCTGCATAAGGTGCAGTGGCTCAATAAAGTTATGGTCCTTGCCAACGGCCAGTGACTGCGCGTCTGCCAGTGCTGTCTGCAAAAGACTGGTGAGCTTGTCGATTCTCATGGATTCGTTCCCCGATTTGTTCAGAAAATGCGATCATTTATTGCGCATTCGGTTTTCTTTGAGAACTAATGTAGGGGCAATCGAGGGAAGTTCAAGGTCAACGCAGCGGGAAACTGTCAGAAAATTGACGCACCTCAGGTTTTCCAGATAACCGTTGCCATGCGGCCAGTCTGACCATCGCGGCGATAAGAGTAGAAACGCTGGCTATCTGCAACCGTGCAAAGGCCACCACCAGAAATATTTTTGACGCCCAGTGCTTCGAGCCGCTGTCGGGCAAGACTGTATATGTCGGCCATATAATGGCCCTTGCGGGCGCCCAGCGGGCTAAAAACAGCCTCTGCCTGCGGATCTTGCGCGATAAAAGCCGCCCTGACTTCCGGCCCGACCTCAAACGCCTTTGGGCCTATGGCCGGCCCGAGCCAGGCCATCAGCGTATTGCCTGGCAACCCCATACTCGCAACCAGGTTTTCTAGCACTCCACCACGGAGGCTGCGCCAGCCGGCGTGTGCAGAGGCCACAGTGGTCCCACTCTGGTCACAGAGAATGACAGGTAAACAGTCTGCAGTAAGAATGACGCAGGCTTTACCGGTTGTCCGGGTAAAGCTGGCGTCGGCTTCGGGAACAGCGGCGATGCCCCCAGAAGATAAATCGGCAACGCCGGTGCCATGAACCTGGCTCAGCCAACCGAATGCACCTGGCGAAAGGCCACAGGCATCTGCCAGTCTCTTGCGATTTTTCCGCACATGCCCGGGCTCATCACCCACATGATCACCCAGATTCAGGCTGGCCCACGGGGGCTGACTGACACCGCCTGCCCGGGTTGTGCACACAGCGCGGATATTCGCAGGTGCTGACCAATCCGGGTGGATAATCGTTAGTAACGGAGCGGCTTCAGAACTCATTGCTCTCAAGTTCCTGAACGTGCTTACGCAAAGCCGCGAGTAATCCCATGAAATCTTCGGGTAACGGCACATCCCAGCTCAGAATCTCTCCGGTTTCCGGATGTTCCAGCGTGAGCTGACGTGCATGCAGTGCCTGCCGATGAAATGCCGAGAGCACTTCGCGCAACTCCTCCGTTGTACCCTTCGGCAAGCGCAGCCGGCCACCATAGAGCGGGTCACCAACCAGAGGATGCTTTACATGGGCCATGTGCACGCGAATCTGATGGGTGCGACCGCTTTCCAGTTTGCAGCGTACGTGGGTGTGGGCCGCAAAGCGCTCAATCAGGCGATAATGGGTAACTGCGGGCTTACCGTTTTTGACCACACCCATTTTCTTGCGTTCATGGGGATGACGACCGATGGGCGCATCCACCGTCGCACCGCCCGTCAGAGTTCCGACAACAACAGCCTCGTACTCGCGCCCCATGGTTCGGGTCTGCAACTGGCCAACCAGAGAGGTGTGTGCAATCAGGCTGCGAGCGACCACCATAATACCCGAGGTGTCTTTATCAAGACGGTGGACGATACCGGCACGCGGCAGATTCTCCACTTCCGGCGCATAGTTCAGCAGGGCGTTCACCAGAGTACCGTCGGCGTGACCTGCGGCAGGATGAACCACCAGGCCAGCCGGTTTGTTGATGACAAGCAGATGCTCATCTTCGTAAACAATATCCAGGCTGATCGCTTCGGCCTGCCAGGTCACCTGGGCTTCAGGCTCGGCATCAAGCTCAAGGCGGTCGCTCAGCATTACTTTGTCTTTTGGCCTACGCGCTTCTCCGTTCACCGTTAAAGCACCGCTGCGAATCCAGGACTGCAGGCGCGAACGCGAATGCTCTGGCATGAGTTCTGCGGCAGCTTGGTCCAGGCGCCGGTCACTCAACGCAGGCGGTATGGCAAAACTGGCAGTTATTCGGTTTTCAGATGACATTAAGCCCCCAGGGCCTGTGTGTGTTACGTTTCAGTCAGAATATTTGAAACTGGCGGGATGCGCTCTGCACATAAGGCGAGTTCCCCGCTACAATACCGCACTCGAATTTATCGACATTATACGGGATTCCGGCATGAGATCAGGTTTTCGTTTGCTGCTACTTTCCACACTGGTTGTACTGATCAGTGCCTGCGCGTCCAACAAGCAGGAGGAAGTGCTACCGGAAAAGACCTATTACGACAACGCCCGGCAGGCTATGAACTCCGGTAATTTCAACGAAGCCGAGCAGAATCTGGATTCGCTGGAAACCTACTACCCGTTTGGCCGATACGCTGAACAGGCGCAGCTTGATCTTATTTATGCCCGCTACCAGAATCTCGATCTTGAGGGCTCCCGGGCTGCAGCAGACCGCTTCCTGCGCCTGAATCCACAGAGCGATCATGCGGATTATGCTCTGTATATGCGCGGGCTCGCCTCCTACAATCTTGATATCGGCCTGGCTGCACGCTACCTCCCGATCGATGTTGCTGCCCGGGACGCTGGTGAACAGCAGCAGGCATTCCGTGATTTCAGCGAACTGCTGAACCGCTATCCAGAGAGCGAATACGCTGCCGACGCCCGCCAGCGCATGCTTGCCGTTCGCAACCGAATGGCGGAGCTGGAACTACATGCGGCTCGCTATTACATCAAACGCGAAGCCTACGTGGCTGCCAACAACAGGGCGCGTTACATCGTAGAGAACTTCCCGACATCACCAGCCGTTGAAGAAGCGATCATCATCCTGGCAGAGACGTTCGATTTCCTGAAATTCGAAAAAGGCTCTCAGGATGCGATCGCGTTACTTCGTCAGAACTTCCCGAAAAGCGACGCTTTCAACAGCGAAGGTGAATTTCAGGCAAGCCTGCTGAAGCGCGAGAATCGCTCACTCTCCAGCGTCGTGACCTTCGGGCTTATGGACGACGAATAGCCTGCCCTGTCAATTGCCGCTTTTCCATCCACTGGTAATGGGATAGCGGCGGTCCTTGCCAAAACCGCGCTCTGTGATCCGAATTCCGATCGGTGACTGCCGGCGTTTGTACTCGTTGATGTCCACCAAGCGGATAACACGACTGACATCCGCCGGGTCAAAACCTTCTGCAACAATCGCATTGGCGCTGAAATCCCGCTCGACATAAAGATTCAGAATCTGATCCAGCACGTCATAGCCCGGAAGGCTATCTTCATCTTTCTGATCCGGAGCCAGCTCCGCTGAAGGCGGCCGCGTGATAACCCGCTCAGGAATCACCGGAGATACGGAATTACGGTACCAGGCCAAGCGAAACACCAGCGTCTTGGGAACATCCTTGAGCACATCGAAACCACCCGCCATATCGCCATAGAGGGTCGAGTATCCCACGGCCAACTCGCTCTTATTGCCAGTTGTGAGCACCAGCGAACCAAATTTATTGGACAGCGACATCAGGACAACTCCCCGAATACGAGCCTGCAGATTTTCCTCGGTTGTATCCGGGGATGTGCCCTCGAAAGGGGTAGCCAGCGTCGCCATAAAGGATTTGTACATGGGTTCTATGGAATACACGTCGTACTGAACGCCCATGGCCATCGCCTGAGCCTCTGCATCTTCAAGACTCATGCCCGACGTATAGCGGAACGGCATCATTACAGCACGGACACGCTCCGGCCCCAGCGCATCGACTGCGACAGCCAGGGTCAGAGCGGAATCAATACCGCCCGAGAGGCCAAGCACCACCGATTTGAAACCATTTTTGTTCACATAATCGCGAACACCTGTCACCAGCGCACTATAAACATTAGCCTCTAGCGACGGCTCCGGGGGCAATGGTTGCGAGATTGGCTGGCAATGGCGATCACACACGAAATCTACAGTAAACAGTCCGTCGGTAAACTGCGGCACCTCCACAGCAAGAGCGCCCGAATGGTCGTACACCATAGAGCCGCCGTCGAACACCAGTTCATCTTGAGCACCCACCAGATTCACGTAAATAATACTCACCCGGTTCTCACGGGACTTACGCTCAAGCAGCGCCTTTCTCCGCTCCTGCTTACCGATATCGTAGGGTGATGCGTTCAGATTAATGATCAAGCGAGCGCCTGCGACCGCGGAATCTTCCACAGGGCCGTCCGCCCAGATATCTTCGCAAACCGTAAGACCCACCGGCACACCACAGATTTCGACCACCGTCGCACCCGCGCCATTCGCAAAATAACGTTTCTCATCGAAAACCTGGTAATTGGGCGGGAACCGTTTGAAATAGCGACTTGTGATCATGCCGTCTTCAATCACCACAGCTGCGTTGTAAAGCAATCCGTTGTTTCGAAGGGGCGCACCGATAACGATCGCTGCGCCAATCTCCGAATTTTGCAGGCGCTCAAGCGCCTCATTCACTCGGAGATCGATACTAGGGCGCAGCAGCAAGTCTTCCGGCGGGTATCCGGTAATGCAAAGCTCCGGAAACACAACGATGTCAGCCTTATGCTCGGAGCGAGCACGCTTCGCAGCCTCAATAATCAGCCCGGTGTTACCGGGAATATCCCCCACCAGAAAATCCATCTGCGCCATCACGACCCGCAACTTGCGGTGCGATGTGTTAGAAAGCGGGGCGTTCCCGGAAACGGACATAGATTGGCTCCTGTAACTCATTGCCACGAAAAGGCTATTATACCCCCCCATAGGCCCTGATTTCTTCCGCCCAGCAACGGATTTTCGAAAAACCATGACGACAGATACGGCATCGGCGGTCATAACCGACAAACGAACACCCGGCTTTCAGCAAGCCAAGTTGTTTCGCATCTACAATCATTACCGGGTGGTTATCAGCGTTGTTCTGGTGGCGCTCCTGTTTGTTGACCCCGTTAATTTTGACGTCCGCTTCCGACTATTGGACTACTACCAGTTTGGTGTCGTGGGCTATCTGGCGCTGAACAGTTTTATTGCTCTGACCATGCTGGCCGGCTTTCAGCCAGGACAGCGGCACATCACCTTATCAATACTGCTGGATATCCTGATCATGCACGGGCTGCTATTTGCCAGTACCGGCATCACTAACGGGCTTGCCAATCTCGTCATTGTTTCCGTGGCCGCAGGCAACATTCTCAACCCCAGCCGCATGGGAACTTTCTATGCCGCTCTGGCGGCCATCTGTTCACTCAGCATTTCGGGCTGGGCGGTGCTGACACTTGACGGTCCTGCCGATGATATCGTGCGCGCCGGCTCGCTTGGCATCCTGTATTTTGCTACTGCGTTTGTCCTGCAAAGTATTTCTCTGCGAATGATGCGCAGCGAAGCGCTGGCCAGCAGCCGTGCACAAAGCATTGTCGAGCTGGAACAAATCAACCAGCAGATCATCCAGCGCATGCGCACCGGCATTCTGGTGCTCGACCGGTTTAGCCAGATACGCCTCGCGAACGCGGCTGCTGAAGAACTGCTGTTTGGCATCCCAATCGATAAAGGAGCGACTCCAACTCGACCCAAAACCCTTCCCGGCCCGCTCAAATCCGGCCTGGAAGCGTGGCTTAAAAATCCGGCAAGGCGCACAGAACCGTTTCAGTCGGCTCCCACCTCTCCGCTCCTGCAAGTCAATTTTACCCAGCTTGATCAGGAGCGCGGAGACCAGATTCTGGTCTTTATCGAAGACATGAGCAAAGTGACGCAGCAGGCCCAGCAGATGAAACTCGCCTCGCTCGGCCGGCTGACTGCCGGTATTGCCCATGAAATCCGCAATCCGCTCGGGGCCATCAGCCATGCAGCACAGTTGATGGAAGAGTCGCATCATCTCGATACCGGAGACCAGCAAATGCTGGGCATTATCCGGCGCCATTCGCGTCGCGCAAATGGCATAATCGAGAACGTGCTCAGCCTTTCCCGGCGCAAATCGGCCCATGCCGACCTGGTTGATTTAGGCAGCTGGCTGAAGGAATTCAGAACCGACTTCCTCCAGACCCAGGACAACGCCATACCTGCCACGGATGTGATATTAAACACCATCGCGAACATGCCCGAAGCGCGATTTGATAAAAGCCAGATCGAACAAGTGCTGGTAAACCTGTGTGACAACGGCTTGCGTTACAGCTTCCAGCAAACCGGTAAACGCCGAATCGAACTGAACGCCGGCGCTACGGCGGATGGTGAGCGAGCTTATGTGGATGTAAGAGATTTTGGCCCGGGTATAGCTCCGGGCTCAAACCATTTGGTTTTTGAGCCCTTTTACACTACCGACAAAGGCGGCACGGGCCTTGGGCTTTATCTGGCGAGAGAACTGTGCGAGTCTAATCAGGCCCATTTGTCCCTCGTGGAAGACCACCAACCCGGCTGCTGTTTCCGCATTACCTTTGCTCACCCAGGGCGAATGATCTGACGTGGAACCAACAAAAATGGAACCGACAAAAACAAGATGACCACTCATACAGCGCTGATTGTTGACGACGAGCCCGACATTCGGGATCTCCTAGAAATTACCCTTACGCGGATGGGCATAAAAACCCTCACCGCTCCAGACCTTACCAGCGCATTCAAACTGCTGGAGCAGCACTCTCCGCAGCTATGCCTGACCGACATGAACCTGCCAGATGGCAACGGCATCGAGTTAGTGCAGTGGATTCAACAACACCGACCGGACATGCCCGTTGCTGTTATCACGGCCTACGGAAGCATGGATACGGCGATTGAATCCCTGAAAGCCGGCGCGTTTGATTTCGTCTCCAAGCCGGTTGAGCTCTCCAGGCTCCGGGAACTGGTGAACAGCGCCCTCAGGCTATCGGAGCCAAGCCCTGCTATTGATGAAGCCACCGACGAGCCCGGCCTTTTGCTTGGCAACTCTGTGCAAATCAAAAAGCTACGCAATCAGACCCGTAAGCTTGCCAGAAGCCAGGCACCGGTGTTTATCAGCGGTGAATCCGGTAGTGGTAAAGAGCTGGTGGCGCGGATGATCCACCTTCAGGGGCCACGCAGTACCGCGCCCTTCACCGCCGTAAACTGCGGTGCGATTCCTTCAGAACTGATGGAAAGCGAGTTTTTCGGGCACAAAAAAGGGAGCTTTACGGGCGCCGTTGAAAACAAGGATGGCCTGTTCCGCTCTGCCGACGGCGGCACACTGTTTCTGGACGAGGTAGCCGACCTGCCCCTCGCCATGCAGGTGAAATTGTTGCGCGCCATTCAGGAAAAAGCCGTGCGCCCGGTAGGTGATACCAAAGAAATACCGGTCGACATTCGTTTGCTGAGCGCCACACACAAAAACCTGGCGGAACTGGTTCAGGCTGGAAGCTTCCGCCAGGACCTGTTTTACCGGATTAACGTGATAGAACTGGCCGTCCCTCCGCTGAGAGATCGCACAGACGATATCGCGCTTTTGGCAAATCACATACTTGAACGCATCGCCCGGGAATACGAATGTGATGCGGCAACCCTCACTCCGGATGCTGTCGATCGGCTGAAAGAACACGACTTTCCCGGCAATGTGCGAGAGCTTGAGAACATCCTTGAGCGTGCCTTTACCCTGTGCGACGCCGAGAAGATCAGCGCTTCAGACCTGCATCTTGGCAACGGCTTTGGAGCCGCAGCAGGCGATATCAGCGGCAGCGCAGTGTCAGACGCCAGCCCGGCACTGGTACCTGAGGGTGATATTGACCTGGAGGGCTATCTGGAATCCATCGAGCGCCAGGCTATTGAAAAAGCGCTTGAGGCGACCCGTTGGAACAAAACGGCAGCGGCAAAGAGGCTGGGGATCAGCTTTCGGGCGTTGCGGTATCGGTTGAAGAAGTTGGGGATGGAGTAGGTTTCAAGGTATCTTGGATACCTAATCGAAGCGATATGCAGGATGCGCTCGCTAAATAATAGTTATTACAAGGATGTTGAAAAATGCTTGCACGTAAAAACCGTGGCTTTTCGCTTTTGGAATTGATGATTGTTTTGGTTATCGCTGCAATACTCGTAAATATCGCACTACCCTCTTTCACATCCCTCATCAACAGCCAAGAACGAAGAGGTGCCTTGCATGATCTGATGGGCGTGTTTGCGTTTGCAAGACAACACGCTGTGATGAACGGAGCAATTGTCACGGTCTGCCCGCTTGACACCGCTCGCACTTGTGGCAGGGATTGGAACGGCGACATTCACGCTTTTCTGGATCCTGACAACACCAGAAAGCTGACCGCAAACGACGCTCTGCTTAGAACAATCTCCCCAAGCGGCAACGGGCGTCTTGTAGCCCGCTCGTTAAACCGAAGCTTCTTCCAATTCAGACCTACAGGATTCATCCATAGTGACTTAGGCAACATTACATGGTGCCCCGAATCCGGAGATCCCACGTTGGCAGGTCAGATCATAATCAGCCGGGGCGGCCGGATCAGAATCGCCAGGGATACCGATAAAGACGGAATCCCTGAAGACTCAAAAGGACGGCCGTTGCGCTGCTGAGCTTCTACCAGCAGTTAGTCCCAGTCGTTGATGTTTTGGCCCCGGTCTGAGCCAACCTTAACGTCCCACAATCGTCACTTGTCTGATCCCCTGCCGGAACAGCCTGCACTGAAAAGGCATTTGCAGTTGCGGCGCCATTCAAGCTGAGATTGTAAAAAGCTGTTCCGCTTCGCGGGGACTGGGTGAACGGCAATGTCGGCTGGTTACCGCCCTCAAGATAAGAGAAGTCAGCCGCATACTGCCTCTCCATCCACTGCGCAAGCTCCATAAGATCTGCCTGAGCTGTCGCCCTGCGGGTCTGCCGGACGTTATCTACGTAGGATGGGTAAGCAATTGCTGCGATGATGCCGATGATTGCGACAACAATCATCAGTTCGATCAACGAAAATCCAGCTTCTCGGCGGCCGCAATTTGGGTATAGGTCAGAGTTCAAAATGTATCCACTCCCTTCAGCACCAAACGCCCGTCATCACCTTCTCGCTCACCAACAACATTCATTAATCGTTGCCCCACCCGCAAAATCGCCATCGCACTTCCAGCTGAAACCTCTTGGTTGTTGATAGCAATTGAACCTTCAAGAAAATACTCGCGGTCGTCTATGACCACTCGACCTTCTTCCGGATATATAGCATCAAGTACTGCTCCCTGACGCTCCACTTCGCCTGAATCGTTAAAGCTTTGGGCTCCCTTATTCACTCTATCCTGTGCCGTGGAGCACAAGCTCCAGGCACCCAGTGACATAGCAACAATAATCGAAAGCAATATTCTCATGCAGTTATCCTCTGTTATCTGATCGGCGACGTTTCAGGCTGCCTTATTCATTAATCAGCTCATTCCACCCGCGGCGCCCGGCATTAACGACGGCCCCACTAAGAGGAGGTATTTCTACAACGTCTACCGGATCTTTACTGTCACTGCCCGGTGTAAAGCGGAAGTTACCCAGAATAGTGGACTGATTCGGGAGCCCGCTGCTTTGATAACCAGCGACCTTAGCCCCAAACTTGAGGAACGCACGCTTTTCAGGAGTCCGGCCGTCCAGCCCAAGCGCCATCAACCAACCTCTACCGCCGCCCAAGCAAGGGTTCTGATCCGGGATCATGGTATTCAGGTAAAGGAACTCTCCGCGAACTTGGGCACTAACAACAGCTCTTTCACCGCTAGTAGGCAGGTCCACGTACCAGCCCTTCACTGTTGTATAGTCCATCTTATCGCCAGTCGAATAGCGAACATTCGCTGTCGTCGTATCCGGAAGCGTCAGAGTTCCTTCCGTAATGCTACGAGACTCCAGGCCACTACGAGTCAATCCAGAGCTTCCACTGTCCCATACGCCGTATACAGACTGGGTACTATTCGATGTAACGTCATTGGCCTCCAGATACTTGCCAGTACCAAAATAAATCATCAGATTAGGCATGTTGCCTACACGGGACACTGTCTTGTTCGCCGCCGCTACTGGGGCCGCAGTAATCGCCTGATTCGTCTGTGTAGTAAAAACAGGTTCCGGAGTACCACTGTTATCATAGGCCGAAGTCCAAGTGCCGGTACTGCTCAAACTTGCAGCCCAGAGATTACCGTCCAGATCACCTGCATAAACGCGATCTACAAGATAATCGCCTGTCGTATCCAGCGCAGTCAGTGGCGACAAGCCATCACCGCCAGACTCGAACTCGACGTAGCGAACGTCTGCATTATCCCAGGTACCATCCATTCCACCTTCGATATCAAGCATGAAAAACCCTGTACTGGCCGTATCCGAGTTATACCCGTTGGATACGAAAGCCGTCCAGCGTGTGTCCGTGCCCCACTTGGTCATACCGATTATCGGTGCCTGTGTGACATAGCCCATACGTGCATTGTCAGTGCCGGCAAACTCCCAAAGTATGATTTTTTCAGCGTTTGCCTCAGTAAAGTCAGAAGGGTCTGTGACATCCAGCGCGAAGATACCTTTTGCACCCGCGCGGCCTCCGCCAACGATGATGCTTCTCCAGTCCTCGTCAGTAGTCAGAGTCCCGTCAGCCTGCTTGCCTTTCGTAAAGATATCCTGCTGACGTATTTCCAGATCTACGTAATACCGGTGTTGATACCCCGGATCTGTCAGGAAGTGCAGCCCTGCATTGCTGGCTGTTGAGTTATAAACGAACTCAGGAATGTAGGCGAGCACCTCGCCACCACCATTCACAGTTCCATTGAAACCATGGAGCATGCCGTCGTTCGAACCGGTGTACACAACCGGTGTCCGGGTTTTATTGCTGGTTACGAAATCGGAGAAGCGCTTCGTTGTGGACCCGAAAGGGGCTGCATCCGGCCAGATTGCACGGGGTTCGCCAACAAACTCGGGTGAAGAATTAACGATAGAGCCCAAACGGCTACCGCGCTTGCGCCATCCGGTAGTTCCGTCAAGCGACGTGTCCCCTCGGATATAATCAAGCCGCTGTTCGGCTACAGTATCCCCGACGCTGCCGTACCGAAGATCATTCTTCAGGGCCGTTGATAAATTAGCCCAGCGAAAACCTTTAGCGCCGTTGCCATAGGTAACAATAACCCGGTCATCAGTTGCCAGGTCACGGTTATCCAGAATGGTCCTTGCCGACCAACCGTCGCCGTTCTTAACTGCCTCATTGATATCTGGTACAATCGGACTGGTGGTTCCACCCAGTTCTGCCGCCTTCAAGTCACCCGTCCAACCATTGGGGTCAAACTGGGATGCGAAGATTAGTGCGCCTTGCTGGAAAGAGGAAACATCGAATTCAACCGCCGTGGAAGAACCAGCTTCCGCAACGATGTCGCCAACAGTTCCGGCGAGTTCAGTTGCGAATTTCTCGGGGTCAGCAGCGCTAAAGAATCCGCCTCTTCCGTTAACCGCTGCATGAAGCATATCATTTACTTTATCTTCATCACCTGATCCGCCCCACCAATCAATATACGTACCATTTTCAATAGCATTGAAGGCTGCGACAGGATCGACCGACCCTGCTACGCCCAGGCCAACTGTGTAAGTCACCATGTGCTGCCAAAATGCAGGATTCCTATTAGAAGTCGGTACATAGTTGGTTATGTCTGTCCGCAAGTCGCGTTTCCAATAGTGCATCGCGACATCGCCTAGCGTATAAGCACCTCTTCCATCTTCAAACGGATCACTCGCGATATACTTGAACGAGTCACCTCTGTTGTTAGATATTTCAGTCCCGTCGTTATCATCTGCCTGATAAGTAGATGATCCCGGATTGCTGCCGTTGTAATAACCATCTGACATTAAAATCGTGTAGGCCAGCCGACATTCTCTGACTGGATTCGTGCTACTCACAGCGTTTTCAGGATTATCCGACCAAGCGCGCTTACTGCCCTCATAATACTTACCCGCGCCTTCAAGAGCTCGCCTCAAAGGTGTGTTACCACTCGAGGGTGCATCATAGAGCCAGTCAAGAAAGTCTTCCCTTCTCTGGGTCGTATACTCCCTTATACCTTCTTGAACAGCGCGGACGCCAGAAGCGCCATCAATTGTATTTGAGCCGTAGTTGATACGCCCCCAGCCGAGGCGGAAGTTTGTGGGCAGATTATAGAATGCAGTACTTATACCTGCCCTTGCTGCTTTCACGCGTGTATTGTAATAAGAATACCAGTTGGCAAAATTCGTTTGCTCGGTACTGGACAGATTATTTACAGACACGAAACTATAACAACTGTCCTGAAAAGGGTTCGAGTCACAGGATGTCGAGCTATTGAAGACCCAGTAAAAACCCCCGCCTTCAACCCTGTAACCCGATGTGTAAAATTCGTCTTCAAGATCGTGATTGTTACTATTACTCTGATATCCGTTAGCCGGCGCCGAAGCATACGACGAATCCGGGAGTGATCCGGTTCCGTCTGCCTTCAGCGGCGGCGCATATGTCACAGCCGGGTTATACCAGACCTTATTGATGTGTGAAGAGTAATAAAAAGGGTTATCTGCATCCGCGCCGGTTTGATACGAGGATTGACCATTACTTGATGCAATATCCTCATACCCGTCCAAATAGTCAGGCATATACTCCCAGCCCATAGACCCCGAATCATCCAGAATAAACATCAGATTCGGTGCTACAGCACTCCCAATAAACAGAGGTTCCTGCGCAAAATCAGGTCGAGCAGAATAGCCCGCTGTGGGGAGAACAAGTAACACAGCGGATAGCATAACTTTCAGGTTAAGTGTGTTCATGGATTACCTCCTCCCAACCCACCGGGCTGAAATACATAAAAACCCTCAAGTAAGCGCATGCTCGAACCAGACGGCCCGGCTGTTCTTACAAGGATACGTGCGTAATCAAACTCTGCAGCACCTGCACCGCCGTACTGGCTGAAGTCTCGCGGCAACTGGGCCTCGGGATCCACGGTTACCTTGCCCTTGTACTCAAACATGAACAGTGGATCTACGCCGTTTACAGTCGACCCTTTGACGGCATTATCGGGATCACCGGAACCGTCCAGGTCCCAGGTAGCGGCTGTAAAGGGAGAAGGCACCGTTGAGTTGGGATCCGTACCATCGTAAAACCCGGTTGTTGAGCCAAAGTCTGTAATGTCAGAAAGGCCATCCAAGGTTGCTTCAGCTTCCCGCATAGCGGTTTCCGCAATTTCCAGTGCGAACATACCATCCCTCTGAGCTGTCGACATTCGCTCCTGCATGATACTGCCCTGCATCCCGGAAACCGCAAGCAGCGTCAGTACCAGCAAGATAACCAATGACAGCAACAGCGCTGCACCCTTTTGTCTATTCACTATTCGCATGTTTGTTTCACTCTTCTAGAACGGGTTTCTGAGAGCATTTGTAAATGTATAAACCCGATACATTCGCTGGTCTGGCGCGGTTGTCAGTCTGCTCGCATCTGCAACACAGTCTTCCCAACCCGGAAAACAATAAGTTTGGGCACTATCCATAATGTTGTCGTTGGGCGATGCAACCAGAAGGCTTACCTCGACCGCCAGCACATTGTCCCAACTGGTGACTGCAGAAGCTGCGCGCCAGTTCTGTACGCCAGTAGTTACCGTGCCTTCACCAAAGCGTACGTTCATGTCTTCGACGCCTGCGACCAATTCAATGTTTACACCACTAGCCTGCCTCATGAAAAGTGAGCTCCCGCCGTCGGCGGCAGTGCCAATGTAGTAGGCTTCACTGAAAGGCTGAAAAAGCTCAGTGCCGCGCTGGTAGACTGTGCTCAGGCACGATCCGGCCGTCGTGCAGCCAAGGGGAATGTTTCCGCTCAGATCATTACCCGGAGACCCACTCCCATTAACTCCTGCAGTGTCATCCGCCGTTATCTGGATGTTGCCACCGGGGTTGGTTAAGCTTGAAATCTGAAAAATATCACCCTGCTCGCAGTTTGTTATGAAGGCCAGTTCATTAACCGCAAGTCCACCGGCATCGTTCAGCATGATGCTGTCTGTAGCCGTCATATCCGCATCCAGCTTTACAATCGCGCCAGGGCGCCTCACTCCGGTGATATTAAAAAAATCTGTCCCAGCAGTTGCTGTGCCAGGCCGCTCAATACCGGCTGCGGATATGCCCAAGGTAGCAAAACCATGCCGTATGGCATCGTATTCGCCATCTGAGCTATCAAGGTTATTGGTAATGCCATTTATGGGATAGCAGCCAAAGAAGCCGGCATTGCGCACCGCCCGGGATAATATGTCTGCTGCAATCCGCCCGGATTCCAGAGTTCTGGCGGAAGATTCATTATGGCGAAACGACTGACTGTTGGATGTGAAAACCTGAACAAGTCCCACAGTTAACAGAGTACCGAGTAATAACGCGATCATCAGCTCAATAAGCGACAACCCAGTTTGTGTTCCGGGGCTAGCTGGAAGGCGGTAGAAGCGCTTCATTTACAATCTCGCATCCAAAGTAAGAGTTTGGGTGGCCAGGCCGCTGTTTGCAGCGAAGGGATCCCGCTCTGTCCACGTTATCTGCACCTGAGCAACGGTTGAGTTTCCATTCATGGTCACCGTGACATCAGCGCCTGTCCCGAGGTCCGACAACATTTGGGTTTTAAGCACAGACAGCTCGCCCGCCGTCAGAGTTACGCCTCCATTTGAACGCAACCTCTCGGCAACAGTCTGGGCATACATAGTGGCTTCAGAACGGAGCGTTGAGTTAACGGTTTGCTGCATGGATACCAACTGAACACCCGCAACACCCAGCAGGCCAATTGCGAGCACCAGAACTGCAATCAGAACCTCTATCATCGTGAATCCACGCTGAGGCTTTCCAGACAAAAGGGGTCTTATCATCGTGACAACCTCATTATGGACAAGTGAACCTGGCCGATCTAATCTGCCCGCCTGCCGTTATTCTTACTCTGGTTCCATCTTCACCAGAAGCCCTGCATACACTAAATTCCGAGCCACCACTCAACAATAAGCCGGTTGCACCAAACCTTGGATTGCCGCCGTTTGTCAGAGCAATCGCGAATTGGCCTGAAGCGCCCTGAAACTCACTGATTACTGCCCCACCACCAGTGACCCGATAACTCTCGGTAAATGTCGGATTTGGCACCAAAGAGACTGGCGCACCTAATCGGACCGCCTCGGCGCGCGCCATATTCAACGCGCTCACCAAATCGTTGTTGGTTGTAGTGAGCTGGTTACTTTCTATAAGCCGAGAGAAGTTCGGCACTGCAATGGCTGCGACAACTCCCAACACCGCCATGAGCACAAGCAGCTCTATCAGCGTAAAACCATTTCTGAGCTTGTCAGACATAGACTCATCATCCTGTTCATTTAATCAGAGGATAATCAGACTGCCACAATCATGCTATTGCGGCGTGACAGGCGGACATTCGGAGGGGATAAACGGTAGCGGGGCACTCAAAACATGACTTGGGTCACAGTTTTAGTGCACCCCATATCTCGGATTTACTGCATGCTCGGCAAAAAGCAGCGTCAGGAAACATTGACGGCATCAATCCGTAACTCTTTAGGCATAGAGAACACAATATTCTCCTCACGCCCCTCAATCTCTTCGGGCACGCTGCCCCCAAGATCCCGCAGGCGCGCAATCACATCATTGACCAGCACTTCCGGGGCTGAGGCGCCGGCGGTGACGCCGATGGAAGATTTTCCTTCCAGCCATTGAGGGTCGATCTGGGCAGCTTCGTCGATCAGATAGGCGGGGGTGCCCATACGCTCGGCGAGTTCGCGCAAACGGTTGGAGTTGGAGCTATTGGGTGAACCAACCACCAGCATCAGGTCACAGTCACCGGCCAGTTGCTTCACCGCATCCTGCCGATTCTGGGTGGCGTAGCAGATGTCGTCTTTGCGAGGGCCTTCGATCAGCGGAAATCGCTCTCGCAGGGCGTCGATCACGCGGGCGGTGTCGTCCATGGAGAGTGTGGTTTGGGTGACGTAGGAAACGTGTGCCGGGTCGCTCACCTCCAGCTGTGAGACGTCTTCTTCATTCTCAACCAGATAGATATTACCGCCGGTACTGTGGTCGTACTGGCCCATGGTGCCTTCCACTTCCGGGTGGCCATGGTGCCCTATCAGCACGCACTCGCGGCCGTCACGGCTGTAGCGCATAACTTCCAGGTGCACTTTGGTGACCAGCGGACAGGTGGCGTCGAACACTTTGAGGCCACGGCGGGCGGCTTCGTTCTGCACGGCCTGGGACACGCCGTGGGCACTGAAGATCACCAGCTTGTCGTCTGGCACTTCGTCCAGTTCGTCCACAAAAATGGCGCCGCGATTGCGGAGGTTGTCGACCACGAACTTGTTGTGCACTACCTCGTGGCGCACGTAAATGGGCGCACCGAATACGTCCAGGGCACGATTTACGATCTCGATGGCGCGATCCACGCCTGCACAAAAGCCACGGGGGTTTGCCAGTCTTATTTGCATAGTCAGTGCGTCTGCCCTGCCGGTTCTACGTCAATAACTTCGATATCGAAAGTCAGTGTACGCCCGGACAGCGGATGATTGAAGTCCACTTCCACTTCATCCCCTTCCACACGGCTCACCACGCCTGGCAGTTCTTGCTGACGCGCATCCGCAAAGGAGATCATCACACCCGGCTCTAACACCATATCCGCACTGAATTCGTGCCGTTTGAAGGTCTGCAAATTGTTGGGGTTGCGCTGGCCAAAGGCCTTTTCGGGTGGCACCTGGTGGCTGGCTTTGTCGCCGGCTTTCATGCCCATCAGGTAGGCTTCAAAATTCTCCGGCAGGCTTTCATCACCGATTTCCAGAGTCGCCGCATCTTTATCGAAGGTGGTATCAATCACTTCGCCGCTCTCGAATTTGAGCGCAAAGTGCAAGGTTACGCGTGTTCCTTTATCTACAGGCAGTTCTTTCATGGGCTTTATTCGCTCCCGTTCACAGGCGTGCCGGGATCAGCAGGCTTGCGAAACATATCAAGAATCATCATGGCGGCGCCTATGGTAATGGCTGTGTCGGCCAGATTGAATGCGGGGAAATGCCAGTCCTGCCAGTAAAAGTGCAGGAAATCGACGACATAACCGTGCACAACCCGGTCGTAGACGTTACCCAAAGCGCCACCAAGGATCAGTACGATAGCAATGGCCGACCAGGTTTCATGCCGCCGCAGATTTCTCAGCCAGCCGACCAATACTACGCTGACCAGAAGAGCCAAGGTCACAAAGAACCAACGCTGCCAGCCTGCCGCACCGGCGAGAAAGCTGAATGCTGCGCCAGTATTGTGCAGCAGCGTCAGGTTAAACATGGGAATCACCGGCACCGGGTTGCCGTAGGTCAGCATGGCCGTTGCCATGGCCTTGGTGCCGAGATCGAGCGCGACCACCAACACCGCCAGCCAGAGCCACTTCAGCTTGCTTCCGGTCACCTGCTCATTCATTGCCAACTCCATCAGGCAAACGAGCGGGTTTCGCCCGGCCCTTCCACGTTGGTGATGCAGCGGCCACACAGGTCTTCATGCTTGGCGTTGGCACCCACATCTTCACGGTGGTGCCAGCAGCGCTCGCATTTTGCGTAAGTCGCCGGCGTGACTTTTACGCGCAGGCCATCGTAACTGGTCATCTCAGCGCCGTCAGCCTCGGATACCGGCCGCACAGTTGCCTCGGAGGTGATCAGCACAAAGCGGAGCTCTTCTCCTAGATATTCAAGGTCTGCAGCCAGCTCGCCGTCACAATAAAGCGTGACTTCGGCGCTCAGCGATCCTTTGATCTCGCCACGGGCCCGAGCTTCTTCCAGGCGCTTGTTTACCGCTTCTTTCACGCCGAAAATCCGGCGCCAGTAATCGCGACCCAGCTCGGCATTTTCAGGCAATTCTGCAAGGCCTTCATACCAGGTCTCATAGAAAACTGTCTCACCGCGCTCTCCCGGCAGGTGCTGCCAGATTTCATCTGCGGTGAAGCTCAGAATCGGCGCTATCCAACGCACCAGCGCTTCTGCCACGTGGTAAAGCGCAGTCTGACAGGAGCGCCGAGCGAGGCTGTCTGCCTGAGTGGTGTACTGGCGATCCTTGATAATGTCGAGATAAAAGCCGCCCAGCGTGGCTTCACAGAAGCTGTATACCTTCTGGTAGATCCGCAGGAAGGCGTAATTCTGATAGTCCTCGTGCAACTCATTCTGCAGCTGCAGAGCGCGATCCACCATCCAGCGATCCAGCGCAATCATGTCTTCCGGCGCAACCATATGCTGCTTCGGATCAAAGCCTGTGAGGTTGCTCAGCAGGAAGCGGGAGGTGTTCCGAATACGGCGATATCCGTCGGCGGTTTGCCGCAGGATATCCTTGGAAACCGTCATTTCGCCGCTGTAATCGGTTGCTGAAACCCACAGGCGAAGAATGTCGGCACCCAGTTCGTTCATGACTTCCTGTGGTGCGATCACGTTGCCCAGAGACTTGGACATTTTCAGGCCTTTGCCATCCACGGTGAAACCGTGAGTCAGCACCTGCTTATAGGGCGCCACGCCGTTCATGGCAATGGAGGTTTTCAGCGAGGACTGGAACCAGCCACGGTGCTGATCCGAACCTTCCAGGTACATATCGGCCGGGAACTGGCCCAGTTCCGGGCGCACACGCAACACAGACTCGTGAGTAACACCCGAATCGAACCACACATCCAATGTGTCCAGAACTTTTTCGTAGTGATCAGCGTCGTCACCCAGTAGTTCACGGGCATCGATCTCGTACCAGGCATCTATACCGTCAATTTCGATGGCCTGGGCCACTTTCTCAATCAGGTTCTGGGTGTCCGGGTGCAGTTCCTGAGTTTCTTTGTGGATAAACAGGGTAATTGGCACGCCCCAAGTGCGCTGGCGTGAGATGCACCAGTCAGGAGACTGCTGGAACATGGCTTCAATACGATTCTGACCCCAAGCAGGGACCCAGCGTACGCCTTTGATCGCTTCCAGTGCATCGGCGCGGAGATTTTCTTTATCCATGCTGATAAACCACTGTGGCGTAGCCCGATAGATCAGCGGCGTTTTTGTGCGCCAGCAATGGGGGAAGCTGTGACGGAATTTTTCCTTGCGAACGAGCTTGCCTTCACGCACAAGAGCTTCGCACACGGGCTCGTCGGCCTTATAGACATGAATGCCCGCAAACTCACCGGTAGCGCTGGTGTAGGTACCGTCGGCCTGAACCATGTTCAGCGTGCCGATACCGTATGTTTTGCCGACCACAAAGTCTTCCATACCGTGATCGGGCGCAGTGTGAACGGCGCCGGTACCGGCCTCAATCGACACGTGATCACCCAGAATCGCAGGAACCTGCTTATCGTAGACCGGGTGATGCAAGAGCAGGTTTTCAAGATCAGCGCCCAGGCAAGTGCCCAGCACATCAAAATCCGTAACATCCCAGCGCGCCATAACGCCTTCGACCATGGCCGCAGCCAGAATCATGCGCTCGGGGCCGTTACCGGCATCGACCTGTACCAGCGCATAGTCCAGATCAGCGTTGAGAGATACCGCCTGATTGGCTGGGATGGTCCAGGGCGTCGTGGTCCAGATAACTATGGAGACGTCACCCTCGCCCTTGTCCGTTCCAAACAGCGACAGGGCTTTGGCCTGGTCCACGGCGGTAAAGCGCACATCAATCTGCGTTGAGGTTTTGTCCTGGTATTCCACTTCGGCCTCTGCCAGTGCGGACTGACCGACCACACTCCAGTAAACCGGCTTGAAACCCCGAACCACATGCCCTTTGGCGACAATCTTGCCGAGCGCACGCACAATGCCCGCTTCCACTTTCGGATCCATGGTAAGGTAGGGCTTATTCCACTCACCCATGACGCCAAGGCGGATAAAGTCGTCTTTCTGGCCAGCAATCTGCTTGGTGGCGTAGTCACGGCAGGCTTGGCGGAAGGTTTTGTAATCGACCTTCACACCGGCCTTGCCGATTTCCTGCTCTACCTTGTGCTCAATCGGCAGACCGTGGCAATCCCAGCCCGGCACGTAGGGCGCATCAAAGCCCATGAAGCCGCGGGACTTGACGATCATGTCCTTCAGAATTTTGTTAACCGCATGACCAATGTGAATGCTGCCGTTGGCGTAAGGAGGGCCATCGTGAAGGATGAACTTCTCACGCCCTTCGCGCTGCTGGCGCAGGTTGGCGTAAACGTCCAGATCCTGCCACCGCTTGAGCATCTCGGGCTCGCGCTTGGCCAGGTTGCCGCGCATGGGAAACGCAGTTTCCGGCAGATTCAGAGTGTGCTTGTAGTCGCTCATGGTTTGTGTGCGTACTCTTTTGGTCAGTATGTTTGGTCAACTTGTTTATTCAATTCTGGTCAGCGCTGCTCTTTAACGGGTGTTCGGCCAGCCACGCTCTTGCGGCGTCGAAATCTCTGGCAATCTGCGCTTTAAGCGCGTCGATGGATTCAAACTTTTCTTCGTCCCGCAGCCCGTGGCGGAAAACAACGTCAATATGCTGGCCGTAAAGTGTGCCAGTAAAGTCAAACAGGTGCACTTCCAGTGCTGGCTGTTTGCCATCAACCGTAGGGCGCAGGCCAATGTTGGCAATGCCGTCCTGCGTGCTTCCATCTTCCAGCGTCACGTTTACAACGTACACGCCGTGCAAGGCCGGCATCTGCCGGAGCAGAATGTTCGCAGTGGGCGACCCGATACGTCGACCCAGCTGCCGGCCATAAACAACACGCCCCCGGATGCGATATGGGCGCCCAAGCAAGGCCTCGGCCTGTTCGAGCTGATTATCCAGCAGCAGGTTACGGATTCGAGTGCTACTTATCCGTTCGTTTGCAACGGTTACAGTGCGGGTGCTCTCCACTGAAAACCCGTCGGTCTTCCCCACCTTTTCAAGCAGCGCAAAATCCCCTGCCCGGTCGCAACCAAAGCGAAAATCGTCGCCCACAACAAGGTGGCGCACCGCCAGCCCGTCGATGAGAACATCGTCTATAAAGCCCATAGCGGAGTAACTGCGAAAGTTCTCATCGAACTTCAGGCAAAGCACGATATCAATACCCGCTGCCAGCAGGGTTTCCAGTTTCTGCCGGAAACTCATCAGCCGGGGAGGCGCATCCATCCCCTGGAAGAACTCCCTTGGCAAAGGCTCAAAAACCATGACCACCGAAGGAAGATTCAATGCGCGGGCTTTGCTTTTTACCTGATCGATTATCGTTTGATGGCCCAGGTGAACGCCATCAAAGTTGCCGATCGTGGCAACACAGCCCTCCGCCAGCGGAGAATCCACCTGCCTGGAAAGCATTTTCAGGTTGGTCAGGCTTCGGATCAGACGCATGCAGTGCGAACCTTCATTTGCCAGTTGGCTTTCAGCGCTTGCCCAAGTGCAAAGCGCTGGCGAGAAAACGCGCGATTATACCTTACCTCTGGCGGAAATGTCTTACCCGCACCCCTGCCAGCGCCAGAACAAGGAAATAGGCGCCACTGGCAACCACCACCATCATTCCCATATAAAGCGAACGCTCAATGCCGTCTGCCGACAGCCAGCGCATGACCGGCATGTTCAGCCAAAGGATAACGGCAACCATGGCAGCGTTCGCGAGGCCAATCCGCACAAGATATTTCCCCCAGCCGGGCTGGCTTTGCCATGCACCCTGTCGCTTGAGCCCGCGCCAGAGCAGAACTGCATTAAGCCAGGCAGATAGCGACGTCGCCAGCGCCAGACCCGCGTGTGCCAAAGGTACGATAAGCGCCAGATTGAAAACCATGTTGGCCACCATGGCAATAATCCCGATTTTCACCGGCGTACGGGTGTCTTGTCGCGCGAAAAATCCCGGCGCCAGGACCTTGATCACCATGAAGGCGAGCAATCCGGCAGAGTAGGCCCGCAAGCTCTGGGCCGACATGACCACATCCCGGTCGGTAACCTCACCATAATGGAACAAGGTTGCGATCAAGGGTTCGGCCAACAACCCCAGCGCCAGAGCGGAAGGCACCCCGATAATCAGCACCGCACGCACGGCCCAGTCCAATGTAGCGGCAAACTGGTCTGTGGAGGCAGCGGAGTGCTTGCGCGACAGGCTCGGCAGGATCACCGTGGCAATGGCAATACCGAATACTCCCAAGGGCAGCTCGGAAAGCCGGTCTGAATAATACAGCCAGGATACGCTGCCGGTTTGCAGGAAGGACGCCAAAACCGTATCCAGCAGAAGATTGATCTGGCTGACCGACACCCCGAACAGCGCCGGCACCATGAGCTTGAGGATGCGGCTGACACCCTCATGTCGATAGTCAACCCGTGGCCGGGGCATGAGTCCCAGCCGCATAAGAAACGGTAACTGGAAAAACAGCTGTAGCGCACCGGCGATGAACACACCCCAGGCCAGAGCCATAACCGGCTCACTCATTAGCGGCGTAAGATAAACAGCCGCACCGATCATCGCCAGATTGAGCAAAACCGGCGTAAAAGCCGGCACCGCGAAACGGTCGTAGCTGTTGAGAATACCGCCAGCAAACGCCGTCAGGGAAATCATTAACAAATACGGAAAGGTGATGCGCAGCATATCGCTGGTCAGCGCAAATTTGACGTCATCATCCAGAAAGCCAGGCGCAAAGACGGCGGTCAAAAGTGGCGCGCCAAGCATAGCTACCAGGGTGATACCCAGCAGAACAAGCCCGAGAGAGCCGGCTACCGCATCTACCAGACGCTTTACATCAGAGACCGGGCGATTCTCACGATAGGATGACAACACCGGCACAAACGCCTGTGAAAAGGCGCCCTCTGCAAAAAGCCGACGCAAAAAGTTGGGTATTTTGAACGCAACAAAGAAAGCGTCGGCACCGGCACCGGCGCCAAAATAGCGCGCAATCACCATATCCCGCACCAGACCCAGCACCCGGGATAGCATGGTCATCATGCCTACCAAACCGGAAGACCTGAGCAGGCCGGGCACTCTGACAGGCGGCTTTTTTTCCGGTTGTTTTTTCGGCAAAGGTTCAGGTTGCGATGACATTCGGGCTTTAGTCCGGTTGCACACTCATTTTGGCCGGGTATTTCGGGAATTACCTGCATCCCCGCTGAACCCGTATCCGGCGAGCCGGGAGTTTACCACAGCCCTTTTGAATCATGGGATCAAATGGGGTTTGGTGTTGACATTTACAGGTTTGGGCGGCATAGTTCCGCGTCATTTATTTCGACGCGCTGGTTATGGGCGCGCCCGCGATTTCAGGAATCCTCTGGATGGTATTTTGCCCAGAGTTTTCCGTACGAATCATTCAGTAACGAGTTTAAGTACTTTCAGGAGTTTTACGGTGGCAAATACCCCGCAAGCCAAAAAGCGCGCACGTCAGAACGAGAAGAACCGCAAGCACAACGCAAGCCTGCGCTCCATGACCCGCACTTACATGAAAAAAGTTCAGACCAAGATTGAGTCTGGCAACTACGAAGAAGCTCAGGCCGCATTCCAGACTGCCCAGCCTATCATGGACAGCATGGTCAACAAGGGTATCTTCACCAAGAACAAGGTAGCTCGTCAGAAGAGCCGAATGAGCACCAAGATCAAAGCGCTGAAGAGCGCCTGATAGCATCTTGCGCTAGCTAAAAGCTCTTGTTGCTATAAAGAATTGCTATAAAAAAACCGGCTCACGTAGCCGGTTTTTTTGTTTCAGATAATCTCTTTTTAAAAGCAATTACCTTTTTCAAACAATTACCATGTTATCCCGATGAATCATCTCTTCGTCGGAAATATAGCCCAGAATTTCTGTGATGCTGTTGCTTGAACGACCAGCTATCGCACCCGCTTCAACCGCATCGTAATTCACCAGCCCGCGAGCAACCTCGACACCCCTCTGGTCAACACAGGACACCATCTCACCTCGACGAAACTGCCCGACAATACCTTTCACCCCGACCGGGAGAAGGCTGCGGCCACCTTGGCGAAGCACCTTCACCGCGCCGTCATCGAGCGTCAACTTGCCGCGAGTCTGCAGGTGGCTGGCCAGCCACTGTTTACGCGCCGCAATCCGCCCCTGCTCAGGGAGCAGCAAAGTACCCAGAACATCGCCCTGGCGCAGCCGGGTAAGAACACCCTCAATGCGACCACCTACAATCACCGTGAAGGCTCCGGATCGCGCTGCAAGGCGCGCGGCGCGAAGCTTCGTCTGCATACCCCCGCGACCAAGAACTCCGGCACCTCCGCCAGCCATGGCATCCAACTCACGATCACTGGCGAGCCGCTCGCTCACCAGGCTGGCATCCGGATTCTTGCGCGGGTCTTTATCAAACAAGCCAAGCTGGTCGGTGAGGATTATCAGGCCGTCCGCCTCAACTACATTAGCAACCAGGGCACCGAGGGTGTCATTATCACCAAACCGAATTTCATCGGTCACCACCGTATCGTTCTCGTTCACGATAGGCACAACACCAAAATCCAGCAGCGCCCTGAGCGTGCTGCGCCCATTCAGGTAACGCTTGCGATCAGACAGGTCATCGTGGGTCAGTAGAATCTGGGCTGTATGAATGCCGTGGCGCTTGAACTCTGCCTCCCAGGTCTGCACCAGCCCCATCTGACCCACAGCGGCGGCTGCCTGCAATTCATGCAACTGCTCCGGGCGTTTCTTCCAACCCAGGCGGCTCATCCCCTCAGCCACTGAACCCGAAGAAACCACAACCAGCTCAACGCCTTGTTTGACCAGCGCCGCCATCTGATCCACCCAGAGCCCAAGCGCTGGCACATCAAGGCCACGGCCATCATTGGTCAGAAGGGCACTTCCAATTTTCACCACCAGGCGGCGTGCCTGATGCAGCTGTGCGCGTTGCGTCATGATATGGGCTTCGTCTCTCTCGAACTAACGGGATAACTCAGGCATCAAATCCGAAATCTAGTCCTTCACATACACCACTTCAACGTCGTAATCATCGTCGTCGTCTTCGTCAAAGCCATCATCAGCTTCCTCACGAGCCGCACGACGGGCCTGCCTTTCTTCCTCAATACCCGCGCGAGCCTCTTCATCCATCCGCTGACGCTTCAAGGCTTCTTGCTCGGCGGCCTCAGGATTCTCCGCCTCTTCCTCGGCGCGCTCCTCAATCCAGCGCATAACCGCTTGGGTCAGCGGCTTGGTGCCTTCACCACTTAACGCTGAAATGTTGAAAACTGGCCCCTGCCAACCAAGCTCATCAATAATCGCCTGGCAATGGGCTTCACGATCTTCCTCCGGCACCATATCGACCTTGTTCAACACCAGCCAGCGCTCTCGATTAGCCAGGGTTTCGCTGAACTTTTCGAGCTCATGAGCAATGACTTTAACTGCATTGGCCGGCGATGAACCATCGTAGGGAGCCACATCGACCAGGTGCAGCAATAAGCGGGTGCGCACCAGGTGTTTCAGAAAACGAACGCCAAGGCCCGCACCTTCAGCAGCACCTTCAATCAGGCCAGGGATATCCGCAATAACAAAGCTCTGGTGCATCTGCACACTCACTACCCCCAGGTTCGGCACCAGCGTCGTAAACGGATAATCAGCAACCTTGGGTGTAGCGGCTGATACAGACCGTATAAAGGTAGATTTACCTGCGTTGGGCAACCCCAGAAGGCCGACGTCTGCCAGAACCTTCAGCTCCAGACGCAGGTTCCTGAGCTCACCTTCAGAGCCTTTGGATGTTTGGCGAGGCGCACGGTTGATTGATGACTTGAATCGGGTATTACCCAAGCCATGGAACCCGCCCTGAGCTACCTTCAACTGCTGACCAATACGGGTCAGATCGCCAAGCACTTCATGAGTATCGACATCAACCACCGTAGTGCCAATCGGTACTGGCAGCACCAGATCTTCACCTTTGGTGCCTGTGCAGTTCCGCCCGGAACCCTGCTCTCCACCCGGTGCCTTGTGCTTACGCTGAAACTGGTAATCGACCAACGTGTTAAGCGAATCGCTCGCCTCAAGATACACGGAGCCACCATCACCGCCATCGCCGCCGTCGGGACCACCCCTGGGAACGTATTTTTCACGTCGAAAACTGAGGCAGCCGTGCCCGCCGTTACCGGCTTCAACGATGATTGTGGCTTCGTCTACGAATTTCATGAATCAACCCTTCGCGCGTGGCGCATAAACTAAAAAGCCCCGCAGCCTCAAGGAAGCTTTGCGGGGCTCCGGGTGGCTCTGACTTCTGACTATAACAGCAGAATATCAGGGCTACCCAAGGTTCGACAGAACCGGATCGCCGCTGCTTACGCAGCAGCTGGAACGATGCTTACGAACTTGCGGTTCTGTGGACCTTTCACTTCGAATTTGACCTGGCCGTCTGCTTTCGCGAACAACGTGTGGTCTTTACCCAGGCCAACATTGACGCCGGCGTGGAAACGGGTTCCGCGCTGACGAACGATAATGCTGCCTGCAGATACTGATTCGCCGCCGTAGCGCTTCACACCAAGTCGTTTCGACTCGGAATCGCGACCGTTACGGGTACTACCTGCTGCTTTTTTGTGAGCCATGACAAGCCTCCTGATTAAGGGGTTTTTTCGAGGGCTTAGCCCTGAATACCCGTGATCTTGACTTCAGTAAACCACTGACGGTGGCCCTGACGCTTCATTGAATGCTTGCGACGACGGAATTTGATGATGTTGATCTTGTCATGACGACCGTGGCTAACCACCTCGGCAGTAACTTTGGCACCATCAACTACCGGCGCGCCAACTTTGAAGTTGTCGCCATCAGCGATCAGCAGAACGCGATCAAACTCGACGTTGCCGCCGGTTTCCACTTCAAGCTTCTCCAGCTTCAGAGTTTCGCCTTCTTTAACACGGTGCTGTTTACCACCGCTAACAATAACTGCGTACATTAACGTTCTCCGCGATTGACCCATCCCTGCTCTTATCCACCTGGTTCTAAGGGAAGCGCTTTGGCAACCCTATAGCAGGGAGCGCAGGTTGGGATGAGTTGGGCGCGTGATTGTACGAAAAGGCGCCCAGCAATACAAGCCAAGTTGACACTAACCTCGGCAATACCTAGCATTGCCGCGTTCTGCCTGTATTATCAGCATACTAGGCAGCGACACAACTACGACATCAGCAAGGGATCCAAAAGCCGCATGACAGCCCAGCGCATTTACGACACCGTGGCAGACGACTTCAGCCGCGTTAATGACCTGATCATCCAGCGACTTTCCTCCGATGTCCCCCTGGTAGAGAAAATAGCCCAGTACATTATCGAAAGCGGCGGTAAGCGCCTGAGACCTCTACTGGTTTTGCTTTCCAGCCGGGCCGCAGGTTATAGCAAGGATGAGCATCTCAAGCTGGCCGTGGTGATCGAATTCCTTCATACCGCGACACTGCTCCATGACGATGTTGTGGATACATCGGACATGCGCCGGGGCCGAAGCACGGCGAATGCTAACTGGGGAAATGCCCCCAGTGTGTTAGTAGGTGATTTCCTCTACGCCCGCGCATTCGAGATGATGGTTGAGCTGAAAAGCCTTCCTATTATGGAAATCCTGTCTCACGCCACGGCGGTCATTGCTCAAGGCGAAGTCATGCAGTTGATGAATGTAAAAAACCCGGACATTACCGAAGATCAGTACCTGACCGTGATCCATAATAAAACCGCCATGCTGTTCGAAGCTGCCTCTCATTCCGGCGCCTTGCTCGCCAACGCAGACGACACCCAGGAGCAGGCCCTGAAAAACTACGGTAAACACCTGGGGCTGGCTTTCCAACTGGTGGACGACGTTCTCGATTATCGTGGCGATGCAGAAACCATGGGCAAAAACGTTGGCGACGATCTTGCGGAAGGCAAAACCACCCTGCCCCTCATCCACGCCATGGCTCACAGCAGCGAAGAAAACCGGCAACTCATACGCCAGGCCATACGCAAAGGCGGCTTGGATGACTTGCCAAAGGTTCTCGAACTTGTTGAAGCTTCCGGGGCACTGGAATACACCATGGAGCGGGCCAAAGCCGAAGCGGCAAAAGCCTCAGACACTCTGAGTGCGCTTGCCGCCTCACCCCACAAAGATGCTCTGGAACTACTGACTCAGGTCGCCGTGGCGCGCGTCAGTTAGAGACCATCGCGACCGTGGGGAGCCGTGAAATCCAACTGTGGCCCCACTGGCACAACCTGGGTGGGGTTGATGGTACGCTGGCTCACATAGTAGTGGCGCTTGATCTGATAAATACTCACGGTACCAGCCACACCAGGCACCTGATACAACTCCCTCAGGTAACCTGAAAGCGCCGGAAAATCACTGATGCGCTGACGATTGCACTTGAAGTGACTGTAGTAAACCGCATCAAACCGAACCAGCGTCGTGAACAGTCGCCAGTCTGCCTCTGTTAAAGTACTCCCAGCCAGATAACGCTGCCCAGACAGCTTGGTTTCCAGCCAATCCAGCGAATCAAACAACGCAGAGTAGGCCTCTTCATACTGCGCCTGAGCCGTGGCAAAACCTGCCTTGTAGACGCCGTTGTTAACCGTGTCGTACACACGTTCATTCACCGCATCAATCTCGGCTTGCAGAGTCTCCGGATAGAAGTCCAGATCAGTGTTCACACCGTCCAGACCATCAAATGCCGAGTTAAACATGCGGATAATATCCGCCGACTCATTGCTGGCTATGGTGTTCTGGTGCTTATCCCACAAAACCGGAACCGTCACCCGCCCAGAATATTCCGGCGCTGCCTTGGTATAAACCTGATGCATGAACCGAAAATCGTGCAAATCATCTGCGTGTGCACTCTCACCGGGCCGGAACTCCCAGCCATTCTCCACCATATCCGGATGCACAACCGATACAGAAATATGGGCCTCAAGCCCCTTCAGCTTCCGGAAAATCAACGTGCGATGAGCCCAGGGACAGGCCAGAGACACGTAAAGATGATAACGCCCCGACTCAGCCTTGAAACCGCCCTCACCCACCGGCCCCGACGAGCCATCCGCCGTCACCCAGTTCCGGAACCGCGCAGCTTCACGCTCAAACTTGCCACCGGTTTTGCTGGTGTCATACCACTGATCGTGCCATTTTCCGTCAACGAGAAGCCCCATATCCAACTCCAATAAATATACTGATGATCCAAGCAGAATAACGGCGACCCTGATAACCTCTCAAGCAAGCAATTCTGGCCAACTACCTCAGATAATTCGAACATGCACACAGCCATCACTATAGACGCCCTGAAAGTCCTCGACGCCATCGATCGCAAAGGCAGCTTCGCCGGCGCTGCCGGCGAGCTCTTCCGGGTGCCATCGGCGATCAGCTACACCGTGCAAAAGCTCGAGGAAGACCTGAACGTAGCTCTGTTTGACCGCAGCGGACACCGGGCCGTACTCACCCCGGCTGGCCTTTACCTGCTTGAGGAAGGTCGAACCCTGCTTGATGCAGCCGATAACCTCGCACACTCAACCCGCCAAGTTGCTCAGGGCTGGGAAACCCGGCTACGCATCGGATTCAATTCGCTGTTGCCAGCGGAGTGCCTGTTTCCGGCCATAAAAGAATTCTACGCACTGGGCGTTCCGGTTGACGTTCAGATTACTGAAGAGGTGTTCGCCGGCACTTGGGATGCCCTTCAAAGCCGCAGGGTTGACCTTATTGTTGGTGCCGACGACATCAGCAAACCTGCAGGGAATTTTACCAGCCATATTCTTGGCAACATGACCTTTGTTTTTGCCGTCGCGCCCGACCACCCATTGGCAAGTGCAGAAGAACCGCTGAGCGAAGGCGATATTTGCTGCTTTCCGGCCGCAGTTGCTGCTGATTCCTCTCGTTCGCTGCCCGCCGGGCATGCAGGCCTCTTCCACCGACAGCGGACTCTTACAGGCGCTAACATCGACCATAAAATCGCCATGCAGAAAGCCGGGCTTGGCGTAGGCTGGTTGCCACACGCCCGGGTAAAGGAACTTCTTGCTTCCGGTCAACTGATCGAAAAACGTGTAACCGAACCAAGACAGCCCATAGCGCTTCAGGCAGCAAGGCACGCAGACGATAGAGGCAAGGCCTTGATGTGGTTCTGGCACAGGCTGACCAACGACGCGACCATAACAGACTGGCTCGCTAGCTGAAGCCCCGGCGCAGGCTGAGACGAGAATGACTCCGCCGCAGAATCCGGGCAGGCAAATGAGTCAACATGATCAACAACAGGTTCATTTATACTGCGACGAACCTTAATATGACTGGAGCCCATTGATGCGGCAGCTATCGGAACTGGACGCTTCCTTCCTGTACCTTGAATCTGCGAACGCGCCGATGCATATCGGTAGCATCTACCTCTTTGATGCCAGCGAGCGGGATACCCCCCTCGCATTCAGCACCTTCGTTGCTTATCTGCGCAGTCGCCTTCACGTCGTCCCGGTTTTTCGCCAGCGCCTGAAAGAGATCCCTCTGCGCCTGGGTCGACCATACTGGGTTGATGATCCTGATTTCAGTATTGAACGACACCTGGCTTATGTAAGTCTCGGCGAAAACAGCCGGGAGGCAAGTCTTATGACGCTTGCTTCGAGGATTCTGGAAGAACCTCTGAAGCGGGACCGTCCCCTTTGGCATATAACCTTCGTAGACGGTTTCCAGCTGGGTGACGAGAAAGCGGGCAAAGCTGGCTTTGCACTCATTGTGAAGCTGCACCATGCCGCCATTGATGCGTTCAGCGGTGAGGAAATCATGGGCAAGCTGTTGGAGTATACGCCTGAGCCGCAACCCATCAGCGCACCTCGCCCCTGGCAGCCGCGCGCCGAGCCATCAGAGGAACGGGTAATGATCCAGGCCGGCGCCAACATCCTGCGCACGCCCTGGCGATTCGCCTCACTGGCAGTCGGTGCAGCGGAAGCCACTACCCGAGGACTGATCCACAAGCAGTTACGAAAAATCCCCCTGCCATTCCCCCTGTTCTCGGCACCTCACAGCCCATTCAACCAGCAGATCACGGCCAACCGCCAAATCGTATCCGCAAAGGTTGAACTATCCCGCCTCAAGGCAATCAAGGCGGCGCTGGGTGATGTCACGCTGAACGATGTGGTTTTAGGACTTTGCGCAGAAACACTGCGCCGATACCTTGGCGAACAGGGGGCAGATACGGGCCAGTCCCTGATTGCCATGACGCCCATTTCAGTGCGCTCAAGCACGCTGCGAAGGACCACTGGGAACCAGATGTCCGCGATGCTTCTGGACCTTGCCACCAGCGAACACGACCCGGCCCGGCGCATTCGCAGAATTCACTGGAACGCAGTGGCCTCAGAGCCATACCGCGAGGCCATCGCAGCGGACCGGCTCACAGAACTTTTACCCTCCAGTATGCTGGCACTGTCGGCACGATTGTATTCCGAATCGCAGATCGCGCAACGCTATCGGCCTGTGTTCAACCTGCCCATCACCAACGTGCCCGGACCTCAGGTACCCCTGTATCTACAAGGTGCGAAACTGGCGCAGCAATACAATGCTGCACCACTTTTCGACAGCATGGGGATGGTTATTGTTGCCGTGAGTTACCAGGGCAACCTGACACTCAACTTCACCATCTGCCCGGATGTCGTGGCCGGAGGTGATTCACTCCGGGACCATGTCTGCGCCAGCCTTACAGCCATCGAGAGCGCGGCGGGCGAACTGGACCCGGAGGAGATGCACACACCGTTCACAGAGACCCGAAGCCAGACACTGGCAGACGATGCAATGAGAATACTGGAGAATGGCCTGAAGAAGCTTGTGGGTCTCCTCAGGCGATAGTGGCTGACGAAGCGCCAGGCGCTTTACTCGAACGCCCAGCGCAGAAACGCTTTCTTGTCGTCGTCAGACGCGGTTTCCCAGACAGCCTTCAAGCGCTCAAGCGAGCTCATACCGTCACTGGACAAGGCCTCACCATCGGTAGTCTGGCCATCCGGCAGCGGCGTTCTCACTGTCGAGGCGTATTCCGAGGGCGTCCAGTTTTCCGATCTGGCCAAGGCCTGGCCATCAGCCCCCACAATTGCCGCAGAGAACTCCGGCATCACCTTCTCCGCCTGATGACGGGTCTCCGGGACATCGAATTCAAATCTGTAAGTCTCATTGGGTGACGCCTCAAATCGAACGACCTGAGGCTTGCTTTCGATCACGTAAACCTTCGACTCTCCGTTGTCCACAACCCCGGATTTGGCCCAGATCGTTTTGTAGGTAAATACCACCTGGTTCTCACCCGGAAGCAGAGCGTAATCCAACGCTAGATCATTCATCAGATAGCTGGTCATGGAGCGACCGTTAACCCGGCTGACCTGGATAGCACCGGGCACTTTCAGCGTAGCCGCGTTCACCGCCGTGGCCGGGTTGCCTTCCCAGGTCTCAAGCTTGGTAACCGCCGATGAACAGCCCACCAGTACAGATATGAGCGCAACAGGCAGTAACGTCCGAACCACCTGTAACCAGCGGCAGGGGTGACTCGACTTGAATTTGCTAACACGTAAAACGTGACTGATGCTCATTTTATCTCCTTTAGGATTCGGGTGAGGCTTGGGCTGGCGAAGGATATGACCTGCTAGCGTGCATTCTGAACACAGCCGCGGCTGAGGGCAACAGGATACGCAAAGAGCATGTCGAATAGCCCGCCTGTGCGGGCGATCGGATAATTGTCAAAAAATGTTGAATTTCCCCGAATTTGTATTAATTTTAAACAAACCCTTGTCCTTCACGCAGCGTCCGGAATACAGACATCAACCAGGCGCACAGGAGCCGGCCATGAATACTCAGGTCAGATCAGGAGAAGAGGGGCGTATCCCCTTTCGTAGCAGTCGGTTTTTCTGTGTTGGAAGCAAATGGTATTTTACGACCCGGGAAGGTTTCGACAGTGGCCCCTTCGCTTCCAGAGAGCGAGCTGAAATCGGGCTAAAGCGTTTCCTGCACGTGGTGAGACTCCTTCCGGAAGAACAGCAGGTCCACTGAGCTGAGCACCTGCTAAAGAATGTAAGGCATCAGCCAGACATCAATCGCGATCAGGCACAGCAGCGCCATGCCTCCGGCAACCACGTCGTCCACCATAATACCAAGCCCGCCAGGCAACCGTTCATCCAACCAGCTAATAGGCCAGGGCTTGAGCACATCGAAGAACCTGAAAATCAGGAACGCCAGCATTACGCCGTAAATCTGATCAGGAAAGAGCCCAAGGGCAATCCACATCCCGACAAATTCGTCCCACACTATCCCGCCGTGGTCGTGCACCTTCAAATCGGTAGCTGTTTTTCCGCATAGCCAGATACCCACCAGAAAGGCGAGCAAAACGACAAGCCAATAGGCAACCGGTGGAAGCCAGGCAAACCCATACCAAAGAGGAATCGCTGCGAGGCTGCCCCAGGTTCCCGGAGCGCGCGGCGCGGCACCGCTGCCAAACCCGAAGGCTAACAGGTGTATGGGGTTTTTGAGGAACCCCGGCGGCAGAATAGCCTGAGGCAAATCCGGTTCTGGCCACTGATCTTCCTGACTCATGCTTTTCTCCTGAAATGGTCAAAACCCGCAGCGCCAGATTCCGACATTACAGCAGTCCCATCAAGGCGCAAACCCGGTGTTTGCTCAATCACACCGATAACCGTGAGCTGCTGCTTCAATGATAATGGTGCATCGGCCCATCTTGCCTCAGGGATAGTCGCGCAGAGCTCGTAGTCATCGCCGGTGCGCAGCGCATACTCTTGGGCTTTCGGACCTTTCAGGCGCGTGAGTGCAGGCGATACAGGTACACGCGCACTCTCAATACTGGCACCGACCGAAGAAGCTTCAAGAATGTGGCCGAGATCCGCCAGCAAACCGTCGGACACATCGATGGCCGCAGTAGCGAGACTTCTCAGGGCGGCGCCCAGCGTCAGTCTCGGCTCGGGATGGTGGTAACGCTCAAGCACATGCGCTTCATCTTTGGAGGGGCTACGGGTGTCAAGATAGCCCAGGGCAGCGCCGGCATCACCAAGTGTACCGGAGACCACTACCAGATCGCCCGGCCTGGCACCAGAGCGACGGATGGCTGCACCGATAGGGACCTGACCGTGTACCTGCAAACTCAAAACCAGAGGGCCGCGGGTGGTGTCGCCCCCTGCAAGCACCAGTCCGAACGACTCGGCCGCCTTGCCAAGCCCGAATGCGAAATCGCGCAACCAGGCTTCATCAGCCTCGGGCAAAGTCAATGCAAGGGTAAAGCAGGTAGGGTCAGCTCCCATGGCAGCAAGATCACTGGCAGCAGCTGCAAGCGCTCGCCAGCCGAGATAGTCAGGACGATAGTTGAGGGGAAAGTGCACGCCCTCAACCAGCGAATCGATGGAAAAAACCAGATCAGAACCGGGGAGAACTCGCTGAATGGCACAGTCGTCGCCCGGCCCCAAAACGACAGACCGGGAGCTGTCCAAACGGGCGAGCGGCATAAAGTACTGCCGTATCAGCTCAAATTCGTCCATCGGTCAGCGCGAGCGGGTCTCGGCAAGGCGCAAACGCCGGCCCAGCTTGTCCAGCACGCTATTGACGAACTTGTGCCCTTCTGTGCCCCCGAACTTCTTGGCAAGTTCGATGCCTTCATTAATCACTACCTTGTACGGCACATCCAGGCGATGCCGCAGTTCATAGGCTCCCACCCGGCAAATGGCCAGCTCCACGGGGTCTACCTCCTGCAGCGGGCGATCGAGAAACGGCTCAATAAGCTTGTCCAGCTCCGCCTGTTCGCGATGGACGCCACGCAGGACGTCACGGAAGTACAAGATATCAACCTTGGCCATGTCGTTGTCGACCATGAATTCGGCTTCAATATCCGAGATCGGGCTCTTGGCAAAGTGGCGCTGGTAAAGCGCCTGCATCGCCAGAATCCGGGCACGGCGGCGATCACCAGCTTTTGGCTGGTCGGACGGCGCCGGGCGGGGTGCTGTATCTTCAGTATTGCTCATTACTCACCCAGCTTGTTGAACAGGCTGACCATTTCCAGCGCCGTGATAGCCGCCTCAGCGCCCTTGTTGCCGGCCTTGGTGCCGGAGCGCTCGATTGCCTGCTCGATAGAATCAACGGTCAATATACCGAAGGTTACCGGTACATCTGTTTCAAGGCTTACCGCACCGAGACCGCTGGATGCTTCGCCCGCCACGTACTCGAAATGCGGGGTTCCACCACGAATAACAGCGCCCAGAGCAATAATGGCGTCGTAGCCGCCGGTTTCAGCCACGCGCTTCACGGCCAATGGCATTTCATAAGCCCCGGGTACTCGCACCAGAGTGATATCACTGTCGGCAATACCATGGCGACGCAAGGTGTCTATCGCACCGCTTACCAGACTCTCCACCACAAAGCCGTTAAAACGGCCAACTACCAGCGCATAACGACCACTGCACTGGGTAAAATCACCTTCAATTACTTTGATATCTGCCATCGATGGCTCCTTCTCGGGTCGCAGCCGCAATGCTGCAACCTGGTGTGTCAGTCCGGGGTATAGGGAATGTACTCAACCACTTCCAGATCAAATCCGGAAATCGCCGAGTATTTCACAGGGGGGCTCAGCAGGCGCATTTTGCTTACGCCGAGATCTCGCAGAATCTGGGAGCCGGTGCCTATGGTGAAATACACACCCGAGCTGCCCTTGCCGGCAGGTGCTTGGCCCTGATCAAAAAACTCCTGAATGCGGTCTTCAAGGTTGTAGCTATCTTCTGCACTATTCAGCAGAACCACAACGCCACTGCCTTCCGCTGCGACTTTCTCAAGCGCGTGATGCAGCGGCCAGCTGCGGGAATCCTTGCGGCGAGCGCCCAGCAGGTCCCGAAGGGTATCGGTAATGTGAACGCGCACGTGCACCGGCTCATCCTCCGGGATGTCACCAAACACCATAGCAAGGTGCGTAGAGCCCTGGATAATATCCCGATATGTGCGCAGCTTGAAAACGCCATACTCTGTATCAAGCTGATTTTCTTCAACACACTCAACGGTTCGTTCGTGCAGGGTGCGATAGTGAATCAGATCTGCAATGGTGCCGATCTTCAGACTGTGGACTTCAGCAAAGCGTTCAAGATCTTCCCGACGCGCCATGGAACCGTCGTCGTTCATGATTTCACAGATAACACCCGCAGGCTCGCAACCGGCCAATGCAGCCAGATCACAGGATGCCTCGGTGTGGCCTGCCCGGCTAAGCACGCCGCCGGGGTCAGACATCAGAGGAAAGATATGCCCGGGTTGAACCAGGTCAGACACCTTGGCACTGCGGGCTACGGCGGCCTGCACAGTACGGGCGCGATCTGCCGCCGAAATGCCTGTGGTCACACCCGTAGCCGCTTCAATGGAAAGTGTAAATTTGGTGCCAAAGCCCGAGGCGTTCTGCTGGACCATTAACGGCAGGCCCAGCTGCTCACACCGATCACGGGTCATGGGCATGCAAACAAGGCCACGGCCAAAGCGGGCCATGAAATTGATGTCGTCTGCGGAGCAATGCTCGGCCGCCATAACCAGGTCACCTTCGTTCTCCCGGTCTTCATCATCCATCAGGATAACCATCTTGCCCTGGCGGATATCCTCAATGATTTCCTCAACGCTGTTCAGTGCCATACTATTTTTGCACCCTTTCAATGCTCCCGTCGCAGCCTCAGGCAACAACCGGGGGACGCATTGTGAATTTAAACATTTAGCGGCGAACCAGGATCAGACGCTGGTCTTCCCCTACCTGTCGCCGGTCTTGTACGACCCATTCAATCTTGTCGGCCATAGTCTCCAGCGGAAGATGCGCCGTAGGCCGGCCGTTACTGCCAAGGAATACCGGAGCCTGGTAAAGCCAGAGCTCGTCAACCAGCTGTTCACTGATAAACGTGCCGGCCAGCGTGGGGCCGGCCTCCACCAGCAGCTCATTTATGCCCATTTCTCCCAGCGAATCCAGAAGCTCGGAGACATCAATACCGTTATCTTTCCAGGCAATACCTTTCAGGCGAATTCCCAGCGCCGCAAGATCCTGTGCCGGCGCCGTCGCAAGCGTGGAAGAGGCACAAAATATCTGAACCTTGCCCCCGCGCAGAATCGTTGCGGAAGGTGGTGTTCTGGCATCCCTGTCGGCGATTACTCGTAATGGCTGCCGGGAAGGTTCAGTGGCATCGCCTATATCCCCGAGCTCTTCGCGGCGAACGGTTAGTGACGGGTCGTCTGCAAGCACCGTTCCGACGCCCGTAAGAATGGCATCACTGACCGCCCTGAGCCGCTGAACATCGCGGCGTGCTTCATCACCGGTAATCCACTGGCTTTCACCCGAGGCCATAGCGGTGCGGCCATCCAGGCTCGCCGCCATCTTGAGCCGAACCCAGGGGCGACCGGTGTTCATGCGCTTCATGAACCCCGGGTTCAGGCGCGCCGCCTCATCCGCCAAAAGCCCTTCACGGACACGGATACCGGCCTCACGGAGCATTTCCAAGCCCCTTCCGGATACCGACGGGTTGGGATCTTTAGTGGCCGCAAAAACCCGAGAAACGCCGGCATCAATCAATGCACGTGCGCAGGGTGGTGTGCGGCCAAAATGACTGCAAGGTTCGAGCGTGACATAAGCCGTCGCGCCACGAGCAGCAGGGCCGGCCTGGCTGAGCGCACGGGTTTCCGCATGGGCTTCGCCGGCCCGCTCATGCCAGCCTTCACCCAGAATCTTGTCACCACGGGCTATCACGCAGCCAACCCGGGGGTTAGGGTGCGTTGAATAGCGGCCCCGCCATGCAAGCTGCACGGCCCGAGCCATCATGGACCGTTCCCGGAGTTCGGTCATTTTTTTCCTTCAGGAGAGTGGTTATCCGCCAGCGCCTTCGCAACATCCACAGCCGCGTCACCGTTGGACGCCGAAAGCCGCTCAATTTCTTCCTTGAACTCATTGATGTCCTGAAAGCTGCGATAAACAGAGGCAAACCGGACATAAGCGACCTTGTCGAGCTGCCGAAGTTCAGTCATCACCTCTTGGCCCAACTGCATGGACTTCACCTCGCGCTCTCCGGTCGCACGCAGGCGATATCGGATGCGATTCAGCGCAGCATCAATCTGCTCAATACTGACCGGGCGTTTTTCCAGAGCTTTCATAATTCCCGAGCGCAGTTTCTCTTCGTCAAAAGGCTGACGAATACCATCCTGCTTGACGACTCTTGGCATAACCAGTTCCGCTGACTCGAACGTGGTAAAACGCTCACGGCAGGAAAGGCACTCTCTGCGGCGGCGCACCTGATCGCCCTCGGTCACGAGGCGCGAGTCAATAACCTTGGTATCTGCTTCACCACAGAAAGGACAGTGCATACTCAGGAACTCCGAAGAGAAAGCCGGAGGGCGCGGCTATGCGCGCCCTGCCCGGCAGGTCTTACCAGATGCTTAGCCGTATACCGGGAAGCGCGCGCACAGGGCTTCAACCTGTTCGCGGACACGGCTGTTGACGGTTTCGTCTTCCAGATTATCAAGAATGTCGCAAATCCATCCCGCCAGTTCTCGGCACTCCGCCTCACCAAAACCACGGGTGGTGACAGCAGGTGTGCCCAAGCGCAAACCAGAGGTTACGAACGGCGAGCGTGGGTCGTTGGGGACTGCGTTCTTGTTCACGGTGATGTGCGCACGACCGAGGGCCGCGTCGGCATCTTTACCCGTGATGTCCTGTTTGATCAGGCTCACCAGGAACAGGTGGTTCATTGTACCGCCGGAAACCACATCGTAGCCGCGATCAACAAACACGTTCGCCATGGCAGACGCGTTCTTGACTACCTGTTTCTGATAGGTCTTGAATTCGTCGCTCATGGCTTCTTTGAAGCAGATCGCCTTGGCGGCAATCACGTGCATCAGCGGGCCACCCTGGCCACCCGGGAAAACCGCAGAGTTCAGCTTCTTGTGCAGGGCTTCATCGTCGCAGGCCAGAATCAGGCCGCCACGAGGGCCGCGCAAGGTTTTGTGGGTAGTGGTTGTGACCACGTGCGCGTGGGGCATCGGGTCGGGATAGACACCGGCGGCCACCAGGCCCGCCACGTGGGCCATGTCCACGAACAGGTAAGCACCCACCTTGTCGGCAATCGCACGGAAACGGGCAAAGTCCAGTTCCTGGGAATAGGCAGAGAAGCCGGCAATGATCATCTTCGGCTTGTGCTCAACCGCAAGGGCCTCCAGCTCATCGTAATCAATCAGGCCGGTGTCGGTGTTAATGCCGTACTGCACGGCGTTATAGATCTTGCCGGAAAAGTTTACGCTGGCACCATGGGTCAGGTGACCACCATGAGCCAGACTCATGCCCAGAACGGTATCGCCCGGATTGACCAAGGCCATGAATACAGCCGAGTTAGCCTGTGAGCCGGAGTGCGGCTGTACGTTGGCGTAAGCGGCGCCGAACAGCTCTTTGGCGCGATCAATCGCCAGTTGCTCAGCGATGTCTACAAACTCGCAGCCACCGTAATAACGCTTGCCGGGATAACCCTCAGCGTATTTGTTGGTAAGATCGCTACCCTGAGCTTCCATAACCCGCGGGCTGGTATAGTTCTCAGATGCGATCAGCTCAATATGAGCTTCCTGGCGCTTGCTTTCCGCCTGCATGGCGTTCCAGAGTTCGTCGTCGAATCCGGCGATTTTCATATCACGATTAAACATCGATGCGCTGCCCCTGTGTGCTTGGCTGGCCCGGAGAGTCTTGGAAATAGCCCCCGGAATCCCTTAAAATTTGGGCCGCTATTCTAGCCTATTACCGGGTTGAAAATCACCCTTTATGCAGTTCGCAGATACCGTCATACCGATATCACCTGTTTTCGTGAAATTGCTATAGCTCCCGGGTTTCGATACCTTACAAATCCGATTAGCAAGTTCCGTGAGGCGAAGGCTAGAAGCGCCTCAGACACCCTGTTACATCTCGTTTTCAAAGAGGGTAATGCCTTTATGGCCCAGTACGTATACAGCATGAACCGAGTGGGCAAAGTGGTTCCGCCCAAACGCGAAATTCTCAAAGATATTTCCCTGAGCTTCTTCCCGGGCGCCAAAATCGGCGTCTTGGGTCTGAATGGCTCAGGCAAATCTACTCTCTTACGCATTATGGCGGGCGTGGATCAGGATTACATTGGCGAAGCCCGGCCTCAGCCAGGCATCAATGTAGGTTACCTGCCTCAGGAACCGGAACTGGACGACAGCAAAACCGTAAAGGAAATTGTTGACGAGGCCGTGGCCGACGTTCACAACGCCCTGGCTGAGCTGGACCAGGTTTACGCCGCCTACGCAGAGCCGGATGCAGATTTTGATGAGCTGGCCAAAAAACAGGGTAAACTGGAAGCTCTGATTCAGGCCACTGATGGCCATGACATTGAACGCAAAATGGAAGTCGCCGCAGACGCTCTGCGCCTTCCCGCCTGGGACCAGCCGGTAAAGAACCTCTCGGGCGGTGAACGCCGCCGCGTGGCCTTGTGCCGCCTTTTGCTTTCTGGCCCGGACATGCTCTTACTGGACGAGCCAACCAACCATCTGGACGCAGAGTCTGTCGCCTGGCTGGAACGCTTCCTACATGATTACGAAGGCACCGTGGTTGCCATTACTCACGACCGCTACTTCCTCGACAACGTAGCAGGCTGGATTCTGGAACTCGACCGGGGCCAAGGCATCCCGTTTGAAGGCAACTATAGCCAATGGCTGGAAAACAAGGAAAAGCGCCTGGGCACAGAAGCCAAACAGGAAGCTTCGCGCCAGAAAGCCATCAAGCAGGAGCTGGAGTGGGTGCGTAGCAACGCCAAAGGCCGGCAATCGAAGAGCAAAGCCCGCCTTGCCCGTTTCGAAGAAATGAGCTCGCAGGATTTCCAGAAGCGCAACGAAACCAACGAGATCTATATCCCGCCCGGACCCCGTTTGGGCGACAAGGTCATCGAAGTGGAAGGTATCAGCAAAGCTTTTGGTGATCGCCTGCTCTACGAAAATGTCTCCTTCTCCGTACCGCCGGGGGCGATCGTCGGCATCATCGGTGGTAACGGCGCAGGCAAATCCACCCTGTTCCGCATGGTCGCAGGCCACGACCAACCCGATTCCGGCACCATCACCGTGGGTGAGACGGTCCAGCTGGCCTATGTGGACCAGAACCGTGATCTCGACGGCTCCAAAACCGTATGGGAACTGCTCAGTGAGGGCCAGGACATCATCAAGGTCGGCAACTACGAAACCCCTTCAAGAGCCTACGCCGGCCGCTTCAATTTCAAGGGCTCAGACCAGCAAAAACGCGTGGGCGATTTGTCTGGCGGTGAGCGTAACCGTCTGCACCTGGCAAAGCTTTTGAAGGAAGGTGGCAACGTGCTGCTGCTGGACGAACCCACCAACGACCTGGACGTAGAAACCCTGCGCGCTCTGGAAGAAGCTCTGCTGAACTTCCCGGGCTCTGCCATGGTTATCTCGCACGACCGCTGGTTCCTTGACCGCGTAGCCACGCACATTCTGGCGTTTGAGGATGACGGTGAGGTGGTGTACTTCGAGGGTAACTTCGCCGAATACGACGAAGACCACAAAAAACGCAAAGGGGATTCCGCCATGGTGCCCCAGCGCATGAAGTACAAGAAGCTGGCCTGATGGCAAAAGCCAAAACCGCGTATGTCTGCACCGAGTGCGGTGCAGACTACTCCAAATGGCAAGGCCAGTGCACAGCCTGCCAGACCTGGAACACCATCAGCGAAGTCCGTGGTGTCAGTAGCAATGCAAAAGGTGCTCGCGGTGTTCGCTTTGAGGGCTTTGCCGGCAGCCTGTCGGCAGTCCAGAGCCTGAACGACGTAAGCCTCTCCGAGCAGGAGCGCATTAGTACCGGCATGCAGGAGTTCGACCGGGTTCTGGGTGGCGGACTTGTGGAAGGCTCTGCAGTGCTGATGGGAGGCCATCCAGGAGCAGGCAAAAGCACTCTGCTGCTTCAGGCAGTTTGCCATCTGGCTGCCAGTGTTCCCGCACTTTACGTGACAGGCGAAGAATCTTTGCAGCAGGTTGCCATGCGAGCAAAACGCCTGGGCTTACCTACCAAAGATCTGAAAATGCTCTCCGAGACCAGCGTTGAGCGGATCATTCAGGTGGCGGAAGCAGAAAAGCCACGGATTTTGGTGGTGGACAGTATTCAGGTAATGCACGTTGCAGACACCGAATCCGCCCCCGGCTCAGTTTCCCAGGTGCGTGAGAGCGCTGCATTTCTGACCCGCTTTGCCAAACAAACGGGCACCATTCTGTTTCTGGTTGGCCATGTCACCAAGGACGGCAGTCTTGCCGGCCCCAAGGTACTGGAGCACATGATTGACTGCTCCATTCTGCTGGAAGGCTCCAGTGACAGCCGTTACCGCACTCTGCGGGGTATCAAGAACCGCTTTGGCGCGGTGAACGAGCTGGGCGTGTTCGCCATGCTGGAGCAGGGCCTGAAGGAAGTTAAAAACCCCAGTGCCATCTTCCTGAACCGCGGCGAAGAAGCGGCTCCGGGCAGTGTGGTTATGGTGGTCTGGGAAGGCACACGCCCAATGCTGGTGGAGATTCAGGCGCTGGTGGACATGGCCCAGGGTGGATACCCTCGGCGCGTGGCTGTTGGTTTGGATCAGAACCGGCTGGCAATGCTTCTGGCTGTGCTGCACCGTCATGGTGGCCTGCATGTGTCAGATCAGGATGTGTTTGTGAACGTTGTGGGTGGTGTGAAGGTTAACGAGACCAGTGCTGACCTGGCGTTGCTGGCCGCAATCGTATCTTCGTTCCGCGATCGTGCTTTGCCCCAGGATCTGGTGATTTTCGGGGAAGTCGGGTTGTCGGGGGAGATTCGGCCGGTGCCCAGTGGCCAAGAGCGGATTAACGAGGCCGCGAAGCATGGCTTTACGCGGGCTCTGGTGCCTAAAGCCAATGCGCCACGTAAGGCTATTGCAGGGATGAAGGTAATCCCTGTGACCAAGCTTAGTGAGGCTATTACAGCTTTGGAGGAGCTTTAAGTCCGGCACCACACTTTGGTGTTTACGGCAGGGTTTCGCTTTTACCGTCCAAAAACCGCTACGAGCACATCCATGTGCGCTTGTCTCCGGCCGTCCATGGCCTCCAACATTTTTGGACGGTAAAACCGAAACCCTGCCTGCATGCTCTGGTGCAAACCCTCCGACCCAGCAGCCCCTTGTTAGTCGATCAAACGAGCAAACTCGCGCTCAAGAAGAACCTGATCCCCCAGGTTCAGTTCAACCAGACGTTTAAGGTGGGTAGCGCTTTCGAGGTCAATGTACTGGCATTTGAAACCAAGCCGGTGTGGCTCCACGTGTTTCAACTCAACCGCCATCACAATCCCTGCCTGTTGCCCATCAAGGTGAACGATCACCTCGCAAGGCTGGCTCAATGGAACATCCCACCCCTCAGGTCGCTTGACCAGAACCCCTTTCAGAGAAATATCCAGCACCTCCGTTGTCCACATGCTCTCAAGGGCATGCAACTCGCATGGAGCGTCGAAGCTTATGCGGTGGAACTTTCGTTTTTCTGAGGTTTTGGCGGCAGGCAAGGGGCTGCTCCTTTATTGTCGATGTCGTCTGACATGACTATAGACCGAGGGGAGTTTTACATCCAGAGGCGCCCTATTCAGGAAATCAGTCAGAGCAGACGCGCTGAGAAGATAAATGCGGGGATTGCGTAACCGATTCGAAAAATGTCGTAGGCCATGGACGGCCGAAGACAAGCGCACATGGATGTGCTCGTAGCGGTTTTTGGAATCGGTTACGCAATCCCCGCTTCCCAGCGCTAGCAGGCCAGAAAACGAGGATAGCAAATACTAGCGGTGATACTCCGGGCTCAATTCAACAACAGCCTCGATGAACGCCTTGGCGTGCTCGGGATCCACATCCGGAGTAATGCCGTGACCAAGGTTGAAGATGTGACCAGGGCCTGAGCCATAGCGACGCAGAATGTCGCCCACTTCCTCGCGAATACGCTTTTTAGGCGCATAAAGCATGGTGGGATCCATGTTGCCCTGCAGAGCCACGCGGTCGCCCACGCGGGCACGAGCGTCACCGATGTCCGTAGTCCAATCCAGACCAACAGCATCAGCGCCTGAATCTGCAATGGATTCCAGCCACTGACCGCCATTCTTGGTGAACAGTATCACCGGAACACGGCGCCCGTCATTCTCACGAATCAGGTTATCAACGATCTTCTTCATGTAACGCAGAGAAAACTCCCCATACGCCCAGCTGCTCAACACGCCACCCCAGGTATCGAAAATCTGAACCGCCTGGGCACCGGCTTTGATCTGACCATTGAGGTAATCGATAACCGCGTCCGCGAGGTGATCCAGCAGCTGATGCATGACCTCTGGCTGGCTGTACATGAGCTTTTTGGCTTCGCGGAAGTCCTTGGAGGAGCCGCCCTCAACCATATAGGTCGCCAGCGTCCAGGGGCTGCCGGAGAAGCCAATCAGGGGAACGCTGCCGTTGAGAGCGCCACGGATAGTGGAAACCGCATTCATCACATAATCAAGATCAGTTTCCGCCTTGATCTTCGGCATTGCATCCACATCCGCTTGCGAGCGAATGGTGTGTTTGAACTTGGGGCCTTCTCCGGTTTCAAAATACAACCCGAGGCCCAAGGCATCCGGAATGGTGAGGATATCCGAGAACAGAATCGCGGCATCCAGTGGAAAGCGCTCAAGCGGCTGGAGGGTTACCTCGCACGCCAGAGGCGTGTTCTTGCACAAGCTGAGGAAGTCACCCGCTTTCTCCCGGGTAGCGCGATACTCGGGTAGATAACGGCCAGCCTGGCGCATCATCCATACCGGGGTACGATCAACAGGCTGGCGCATCAGTGCGCGCAAGAAGCGGTCATTCTTCAACTCGGTCATAAGGATTCCAACGTTATCTCTTTCTGATGGTCTAAACGGAATGGGAGCAATGATACCCCGTTTGCCATAATAAAAAAGGCCGGCTTACCCTTAGTAAGCCGGCCTTCTGATCCGGATCAAAGGGTTTGTCAGATATCCAGATAATCCATGATGCCCTCTGCAGCTTGGCGACCTTCCCAGATTGCTGTTACCACAAGATCCGAGCCCCGAACCATATCGCCACCCGCAAAGATTTTCGGGTTGCTGGTCTGGAAGCCGTATTCCGCGCCTTCCGGCGCAGTAACCCGACCAGAATCGTCAGTGTTGATCGAAAGCTCGTCAAACCAGTCGGCCGGGCTTGGGCGAAAACCAAAGGCAACCAGCACGGCATCGGCGGGTATGACTTCCTCGCTGCCAGGCACCACCTCTGGCCGGCGACGGCCGTTTTCGTCTGGCTCACCAAGTTGGGTTGATACCACTTTCACACCTTCAACCCGATCCTCACCGATGATGGCGATTGGCTGCCGGTTGAACAGGAATTTCACACCCTCTTCCTTGGCATTCGCCACCTCGCGACGTGAGCCCGGCATATTGGCCTGGTCGCGGCGATAGGCACAGCTCACACTTTCCGCCTGCTGGCGAATGGAGGTGCGATTACAGTCCATGGCGGTATCACCGCCACCGAGCACCACGACGCGCTTGCCTTTCATATCAATGAAATCCGCTGCATCTTTCTCAAAGCCAAGACGTCGATTTACGTTCGACACCAGGAACGGCAGCGCATCGTAAACCCCGGGCAAGTCTTCACCCGGGAAACCGCCCTTCATGTAGGTGTAGGTTCCCATGCCCATGAACACGGCATCATACTCTTCGAGAATATCTTCCAGCAGCACGTCTTTGCCCACCTCGGTGGACAAACGGAATTCAACGCCCATTTCCTCGAACACCTGGCGCCGGCGGGTCATCACGGACTTTTCCAGCTTGAACTCCGGGATACCAAAGGTCAGCAGGCCACCGATTTCAGGGTAGATATCGAACACCACCGGCTTTACGCCGTTGCGAACCAGTACATCCGCACAGCCCAGACCCGCAGGGCCGGCACCAATTACCGCCACTTTTTTGTCCGTCCACTTGACCGCTGACATGTCCGGCTTCCAGCCAAGGGCGAAGGCCGTATCCGTTATGTATTTCTCAACCGAGCCAATGGTAACCGCGCCGAATCCGTCATTCAGCGTACAAGCACCCTCACACAGGCGGTCTTGCGGGCAAACACGGCCACACACTTCAGGCAGCGAGTTGGTCTGATGACACAACTCGACGGCTTTCATGATGTTGCCTTCGGAAACCAGCTTCAACCAGTTGGGAATGTAGTTGTGTACCGGGCACTTCCATTCGCAATAGGGGTTACCGCACTCCAGACAGCGATGGGACTGGGAGGCTGCGCTATCAGCGGTAAACGGCTGATAGATCTCTCCAAACTCTTTTTTACGCTTTTTAGCGGGGACTTTCTTTGGGTCTACCCGCCCTACTTCCACAAACTGAAAATCATTACCAAGTCGTTCTTTCATGTTGACGCTCTTATCAGCTCAATATCGACACAGGTTGCCCTTTCCGGCAACCCCGAACCCTCACAAGTAACCAGACTCAACGCCCTGAGTTTATTCAGGACGCGCACGGGTACTTGCCAACAGGCTGCGCAAATTCGCAGCTTTGGGTTTAACCAGCCAGAAGCGGCCGATGTAGTCGTCGAAATCTTCAAGGATACGCTCAGCCCAGGCACTGCCGGTCTCCGAGATGTGTTCGCGAATCACGCTGCGCAGATGGTTGCGGTAAGCCTCCATTTCTTCGCGGGAAATACGCTGAATTTCCACAAGCTCATGGTTGTATTTATCAACAAAGGTGTTGTCCATATCCAGCACATAGGCGAACCCTCCAGTCATACCTGCCCCGAAGTTGGCGCCGGTGGAGCCCAGCACAGTCACCAGCCCGCCAGTCATGTATTCACAGCAATGATCGCCGGCACCTTCAACTACGCACTGGGCCCCGGAGTTGCGAACAGCGAAGCGCTCGCCGGCCGTGCCTGCGGCAAACAACTTGCCACCAGTGGCGCCGTACAAACAGGTGTTACCGATAATCGCGGTTTCCTGTGATGCAAAGGCGCTGCCACGAGGCGGCTTGACCACCAGCTTGCCGCCGGTCATACCTTTGCCGACATAGTCGTTGGCATCGCCTTCAAGAATCAGGTTCAGACCACCAACGTTCCAGACACCAAAACTCTGGCCGGCAGTGCCTACCAGGTCCAGCGTGATCGGTGCATCAGTCATGCCCTGATTTCCGTGCTTTGCAGCAATTTCGCCGGAAAGGCGGGCACCGATTGAGCGATCACAATTGGTCACGCGATAATTCCAGGCGCCTCCGGTTTTGCCTTCGATCGCAGGCGCGATTGCCTTGAGCATCTCTTCCGCCAGCAAACCTTGATCGAACGGCAGGTTACGCTCAACCTGACACGTCTGAGGCTTGTCCGCCGGAATGTGATCGTTGGACAACAGCCGCGTCAGGTCCAGTTTTCTCTGGCGCTCGGTGTCGCCCGGCAAACGAACAAGAAGGTCAACTCGTCCAACGAGCTCTTCCAGGCTGCGAACGCCCAGCTTAGCCATCCATTCGCGGGTTTCTTCCGCTACAAAACGGAAGAAGTTCATGGCCATTTCAACCGTGCCTTTGAAATGCTCTTCACGGAGGTATTCATTCTGGGTTGCAACGCCAGTTGCGCAGTTGTTCAAGTGACAAATGCGCAGGTACTTGCAGCCCAGAGCCACCATGGGCGTGGTACCAAAACCAAAACTCTCGGCTCCCAGAATGGCCGCTTTCACCACATCCAGACCGGTCTTAATACCACCGTCCGTTTGCAGGCGGATCTTCCCACGCAAGTCGTTGGCACGCAACGCTTGCTGCGTCTCGGTTAATCCAAGCTCCCAGGGCGAGCCCGCGTAACGAATGGACGCCAGCGGACTTGCCGCCGTACCACCGTCGTAGCCGGAAACCGTAATCAGGTCGGCATAAGCCTTCGCGACGCCCGCCGCAATCGTGCCAACACCGGGCTCAGACACCAGCTTTACCGAAACCAGGGCTTGGGGGTTGACCTGTTTGAGATCAAAAATCAGCTGAGCCAGATCTTCAATCGAGTAGATATCATGGTGCGGCGGCGGCGAAATGAGAGTTACACCCGGCACCGAGTAACGCAGGCGAGCGATCAGCTCATTTACCTTGCCACCGGGCAGCTGACCTCCCTCACCCGGCTTTGCACCTTGAGCAACCTTTATCTGCATGACATCGGCACTGCGCAGATACTCAGCGGTTACACCAAAGCGGCCCGAAGCGATCTGTTTGATTTTGGATCGCTTTTCGGTGCCATGACGAGCCGGGTCTTCACCACCCTCGCCGGAGTTGGAGCGGCCACCAAGCGTATTCATCGCCACCGCCAGAGCCTCGTGAGCCTCCGGCGACAGAGCGCCAAGGGACATGGCCGCAGAATCAAACCGGGTAAAGATCTGCTCGACCGGCTCAACCTCGGAAAGCCCTATGGCTTCTATGCCCTCACGGAAACCGAACAAATCCCTGAGCGTGGCCACCGGGCGTTCGTTGACCAGCGCCGCGTATTCCTTGTAGTGGCCGTAATCGCCCGAAGTCACCGCTTCTTGCAGCTTGCCAACCACATCCGGATTAAACGCATGGTATTCCTGGCCATGGATATATTTCAGCAAGCCGCCCGGGGTAATAGGCTTGCGCGGCTTCCAGGCAGTGGCCGCCAGCTGTTCCTGATCCTGCTGGAAATCGAAAAAGCCTGCACCCTGTATGCGACACGGCACGCCTTTGAAGCACAGGTCCGCAACGTCATCGGCAAGGCCAATGGCCTCGAAAAGCTGAGCGCCACGATAAGACGCGATAGTAGCGATGCCCATCTTGGACAGAATCTTCAGCAGACCCTTATTGATCCCCTTGCGATAGTTATTCTTCGCTTCGATGGGATCTATCAGCAATTCGCCAGTCCGAATAAGATCGTTCAACACCTGATAGGCCAGGTAGGGATAGACCGCCGTCGCACCAAAGCCAAACAGCACTGCAAAATGGTGAGGATCCCTGGCCCAGCCCGTCTCCACGATGATGTTGGAGTCGCAGCGCAAACCTTTTGCAACCAGGTGGTGGTGAACCGCCCCGGTTGCCATCAGGGAGCTCACAGGCAGCTCACCCTGTTTCAAGTCTTTGTCTGAGAGAATCAGCAGTACCTTACCGCCACGAACAGCCTGCTCGGCCTCATCACAAACGCGACGAACGGCCTGCTCAAGCCCTTCCTCCGGAAGGTAGCTCATGGAAATCCGGGCCACAGTGAAGCCCGGGCGATCATTATTGGCAATCCGCAGAAATTTTGCTGGTGACAGAACCGGTGTGGTCAGGATGATCCTGTCAGCGTGCTCTGCGGTTTCCTCGAAGACGTTGCGTTCCGCTCCAAGGCAGGTTTCCAGCGACATCACAATCGCTTCCCGCAGCGGATCAATCGGTGGATTGGTTACCTGAGCAAACTTCTGACGAAAATAGTCCGCCACATGCCGAACCTTGCTGGACAATACCGCCATGGGCGTATCGTCACCCATCGAGCCTACAGCCTCCTGAGCGTTTTCCGCGAGGGGACGCAGTATCTGGTCACGCTCCTCGTAGGACACCATGAACATCTTCTGATGAACCAGCAGCTCATCCGCATCCAGCAGCCGGAATTCGGGTGTATCCTGGTTCAGCGTTGTTTCCACCCGCAACGCATTTTCACGCAGCCAGCGCTTGTAGGGCTTTGCTGTCTTGAGACGCTGATCGATATCTCGGGTATGCAACACCTCACCGGTTTCCGTATCAATAGCCAGCATTTGCCCCGGCCCGACACGGCCTTTTGCGACCACGTCTGCAGGCTGATAGCTGTACGTGCCTATCTCGGACGCCAGAGTAATGAAATCATCCTTGGTAACCACCCAGCGCGCCGGCCGCAGGCCGTTGCGGTCCAGCATGCAGACTGCGTAACGGCCATCCGACATAACCAGGCCAGCGGGACCATCCCAGGGCTCCATGTGCATGGAATTGTATTCGTAAAACGCTCGAAGCTCGGAGTCCATGGTGTCGACATTCTGCCACGCCGGCGGAATCATCATGCGCGCAGCGCGGAACAGATCCACGCCGCCGGCCAACAGGATTTCCAGCATGTTATCCATGCTGGAAGAGTCAGAGCCAGCCAGATTGACCAGAGGCTGCAAGGTTTGCAAATCGGGCAAATCCGGAGCGTTAAATTTCGCCGCCCGGGCAATGGCCCAGTTACGGTTGCCATCAATGGTGTTGATTTCGCCGTTATGCGCCAGATAGCGGAACGGTTGGGCCAAGGGCCAGCGGGGCATGGTATTGGTGGAAAAACGCTGGTGGAATACGCAAATGGCAGTGGCGAAATCAGGATCGCCCAGATCTTTATAAAAGTTCGCCAGATCCGCCGGCATCATCAAACCCTTGTAGGCCAGCGTGCGATGGGAAAGACTGCAGATATAGAACTCGGGGTCATCTGCCATATCCCGCTCTGCATGGCGGCGACCGACAAACAGACTGATGGCAAATTCCTGTTCAGACTTGGCAGCTGGCGTTACAAACACCTGTTCAATGCGGGGCATGCAGTCCAGCGCCATTGGGCCCAGGCAGCTGTCATCTACCGGCACTTCTCGCCAGCCCATGACTTCCAGTCCTTGTTCAACCAGTCGTTTTTCGAGTGAGGCGCGCCCGTTGTCAGCCTTTTCTGGCTCCGGGCTCAGGAACACCTGGCCCACCGCAAATAGTCCATCGGGCGCTTGTCCAAATGCTGTTTCGGCAGCTTTTTTTAGGAACGCTTCGGGGCTTTGAATAAGCAGACCGCAACCATCTCCGGTTTTTCCGTCCGCTGCGATACCACCCCTGTGAGTCATGCAGGTGAGCGACTCAATGGCCGTCTGTAGCAACTTGTGAGAGACCTCGCCTTTCATGTGGGCAATCAGTCCAAATCCACAGTTGTCCTTGAATTCGTCGGGATGATACATACCTGACTTCATAAGCGCTCTCTTACATGCAAATGCTTTTTAATCAGCGACTTATGCACCATTACGGTGCAAAAAATCTGCCAACATTAAAAAATGGGGAGATCATTCTACACACGTACAAATACGTACTCAAACAGATTTGGCAATATTTCTCGAGGAAGGTTCCGCTATTTCCGAACCTTGTTCGATACGGAACAGGGGGTTACCGCGCATTCAGGATCCTGTTACAGGCCCTCGGCTGCTCGCACCCAGGGAGAGCGCGAAACCAGAGAATCAGGAAGCCTGGATACCGCCTCCTGAGCGGACGCCCTGGAAGAGTAGTTCCCATAGAACACCATGAACCATGGTTCGTTTTTACGCTCACCCACCGTATACACCATTTCATCAAGAGACGGGTAGCGGGAAATGACGTTCAGCGCAGTCTGCTCCAGATTTCCAGCTACCAGCTGAATGGTCCAGCCTTTGCTGCGACTGCGCAGTTGCTCAATAGCAACGTACCTGCTGGCATTCTTTGGAATGAAAGCAGGCTCAGGCTCAGGCTCAGGCTCAGGCTCAGGCTCAGGCTCAGGCTCAGGCTCAGGCTCAGGCTCAGGCTCAGGCTCAGGCTCAGGCTCAGGCTCAGGCTCAGGCTCAGGC
>Ga0207891_1000145_pt1 | contig 60334 bp, 42 predicted proteins | sample LinPmetageLP50_FD_184061 | JGI IMG/M metagenome (GOLD analysis project Ga0207891, IMG submission 184061) | Marine viral communities from the Pacific Ocean - LP-50 (SPAdes) | ecosystem: Environmental > Aquatic > Marine > Oceanic | place: Pacific Ocean | collected 2011-08-27 | reverse complement strand
GGCCGCCGCCCACATGTCCCTTCATCTATTATTACAATGTCAAAGAGCCCATCAAAAGCGCAGACAACGATTTTTCCCGCTATCGCTACCGGGGAGAACCGTTGTTACAAATTTTGACGACCAACACTGTGGGACCCATGTGAGCCGCGTCGTGCCGGTGAAAAGGTCTCTAGATGGATGAAGTGATTCGGTCAATAGTAGTGATACAGAATAATTATTCTTGTTTTCTCGCTCAGCTTAACGCCGGTCCGCGCGCTTTTTATGACAAGCGGAAACGGCCCGGATTGCCCTGAAAACCGGCCTTGGCGAAACAATAGCTGGCCACGGCGGCGAGCCGAGGGGCGGCAAGGCCGCCAAGCGGAACGCCATCGGCCCTGCCCTATATTTCACTCCAGCCGGGCCGATTCTTTGCGGGCGATCGCGAATCAAAGCGCAGCCGGCATCTGAGTCGCCATTCGTAACCTGGCCGGGGCATCTAAAAGAAATAGTTGCCGTTAAGTCGGGATTTCGGCGAACGGCGATTAACGCCCTGGCCGTATTCCTTCAGGCGTTTATTCTCGTGTGATAAGAGCGAATGATCCAAAATCGCCATTGATGAGTTTGGGAGCTGTAGATAGGAGCGACCAGGCCACTAATTGACATTTGCGAAGCAAGGCATATTTTTGGCACGTTGGGATTTGTAACATCGCCCTGGCGCTTCTTGTATCCGCAACATTCTGAGGGAGCGTTCTAGCCGGGCTTACGGTTCACTACCGGAGCTTACGGTTCAAGAGTGGGTTGATAAATTGATGCGAGAAAATTATTGTTTGAACGTTTGAAGGTCGCATCTCAGTATATATTGCCAAAGCGGGGCCTTACTACCTTTGCTGGGCGCATTGCCGAAGCGGAACGAGGCGAGCGTACGACCCGGCTGATACGCTGGTTCGTTGGCAAATATGCGGTCGATATGAGCGAAGCAGAAAATCCGGACATTTCGAGTTATAACAGCTTCAACGCTTTCTTCACCCGTCCGCTCAAAGCCGGCGTGCGACCAATCACGAAAGCGGATTTTGCCTGCCCGGTGGATGGCGCGATCAGTCAGCTTGGCGCTATTGATGACCAGCGCATCCTTCAGGCCAAGGGCCATTCGTTTACGACAACCGAATTGCTTGGCGGCGATACAGCATTAGCAGCAAAGTTCCGGAACGGGAGCTTCGCCAATCTATACCTGTCGCCCACGGATTATCATCGCCTGCATATGCCTTGTGACGGCAGGCTTACAAATATGATCTATGTGCCAGGCTCGCTGTTTTCCGTTAATCCCACTACTGCGCGTGGCGTGCCCAACCTTTTCGCGCGAAACGAGCGGGTGGTATGTATATTTGAATCACCCGACCATGGCACGTTCGCGATGGTCCTGGTCGGCGCTACAATTGTCGGCAGCATGGCAACTGTTTGGCACGGCGTAGTCAAACCAAAGCCCGCCAACAAGATTACGCAGTGGACTTATACGGATCAGAACATCGCGCTCAAAAAGGGCGAAGAGATGGGGCGATTTCTGCTCGGCTCCACGGTAGTCATGCTGTTCCGGCAGCACACCGTCGATTTCTCAGCCGACTGGGGACCGGAGAGACTGGTGCGTCTCGGCGAAACAATGGGCAATCGACCCGGTTTGTGACATTTCATCGACTAGTATACGCTTGAAGAAGCAGCGGCTCTGCAAAGATGCCAAGCGCTGCCACAGATGCTCTTGAATACCGTTTAACCGGGTACGGTACCGGCAGGGCGCTGGAACGGCAGTTTGCAAATGTCGTTCCGTCATTATGATTAACACGCCGGTATGTGACTGCATCGTATAAACCAAGCTTACGGTCAGCGATAAGCTTGCTCAGAGAATTTATCTGCGGCCATTTCCTGCGTGGCCAGTTGTTCCGAATGCCATCGCTTCCCTTTCAGGGAAAACCCGACATGGCTCGCGCGCTCAAAATTTTTGCCATTCCAGACGATCACCTGCAATTCCATCCGGTTGCCTTGCTCGACGTGGAGCCAGTTGAAGCTTTGCGGTTCCTGATTGCGCAGTCGGGTCGAGGTGGCTGTACCCGCCTGAATTATCAAGGTTGGCCCGGATTCGGCCACCATTTTGCTGGCGGCCTCGGCATAGGTGCGGTGAAAATGGCCTGCCAGCGTCAAATGAATGCCGGCATCTTTTATCGCCTGAAGGGCATCTTCGTGCCGGCCCACTGCTTCGCTAAGCTCGTTACCCTGCCCAATTGGCAATGCAAACAACGGGTGGTGCGTAACCAATATACGCGATTTATTGGGCGCAACACCTTTGAACCGTTGGCGAATGATCTGCATCTGGTCGCGGTTGATACGGCCATCCTTGATCGTGAGCGACCGTGCGGTATTGATGCCCAATATCGCGGCTTCGTCCGTTTCCACCCAGGGGCACAGATCGTCTGCAATATAGCGTTTGTATCTGCCAAGCGGTGAAGCAAAGCGCCTGAACACATCATATAGCGGAATGTCGTGGTTCCCGGGAATGACAAGCAAGCGGAGCCCATTCTGCCGAAGTGCGTGCAGATAGTCGGCGGCATCCTGAAACTGACCCTCGCGCGCGCGCTGGGTCAGGTCACCGCTGATGATGACGAGATCGGGCTGCTTCTCTTTCAGCCAATCGATCGTTGCCGCAACGATGTTCGGGTCATTTGCGCCAAAGTGAATGTCAGATAAATGTGCGATCCGTGCCATGCAGGTTCAACTGTTGAAACTTAAAGAAGTTTCATCGTGCATCCAAACATCCGCCGCGGCGTAGTGTCTCCATGAAAACCCATTCTCTCCCTCGGGACGCCATTCTCGTTGTCAACGCCGGATCCCGAAAGGGAGAAGACCAGTTCGAAGAGGCGAAAGCAAAACTCACTAAAGCTGGCGTTAATCTGTTGGACGCACAGGCCGTGGAGCATCCTGACGATATTCGCACGATTGTTCGGCAAGCCATCAAGAACGCGCCGATGGTCATAGTCGGCGGCGGCGATGGTTCGCTTTCTGGCGTAGTGGACGAATTTGTCGGTACCGATTGCGTATTTGCCATCTTACCACTTGGTACCGCCAACAGTTCGGCACGCACGCTGGGAGTCCCCCTCGATCTGGACGGAGCCATTGACGTCATCGCGCATGGACACCGCAAGCGGATTGATCTTGGCATGATCGATGAGGATTATTTCGTAAACGCTGCATCACTGGGCCTTTCACCAATCATTGGCGAAACGGTCCCGCATGATTTGAAGCGCTATCTCGGTCGCTTTGGCTATCTGTTCTGGGCCATGAAATGCCTGATCGGTTTCCGGCCGTTCAGGCTGATAATCGATGATGGGGCAGAAAAGCACGCATTGTGGTCAACCGAAGTGCGTATATTGAACGGACCCTATCATGGCGGTCTGGAACTGTCCGACAATGCGGAAATCGACAGCGGGCAGATCGTTATTCAGGCTGTGGTAGGGAGGAGCAAATTCCAGCTTATGTGGGACTGGTATGCAAAAGCGCTCAAGCTGAGAGACAGAAACGCAAACTCGCGTGAATTTACCGGAACATCATTTCAGTTGGAAACATTCCCAAATCTCAAAATTTCGATTGATGGCGAAGTGCTCGCAACCACGCCCGTGCAGGTGCGTATCGCAAAGAAGGCAGTAGAGGTCGCTTCTCCCTAACTGACCGGTGGCGATTGGACCCAAAGCAGAATGTCCGCATTCAATCTGCAATACACATCAAGACACATAGAGCGGGCGTTGTGGTTCGCGTTTCAGGGACTTCCGCTTCCGCCTCAATTCCGGTCGTTTCAAGACCAGATTCGATCACCCCAGAGCAGTCAATGACAGAGTAGCGCTCCGTCCGGCGGTGGCCCTATATATGAGAGACTCAAATCGCTAGCCGTTCTCCGCTGCCGCACCGCTTCGCCGATCAGCATCAGGGCGGGACCTGCTCCCAGGGCAGATTTCGCTGAAAGTGCCAACAGATCAAGGCGTGTGCTGAACTGGCGTTCTTCGGGCAGGCTGGCATTTTCCACCAGCAGTACGGGTGTGTCTTCAGCTAAACCGGCGTCGACCAGCTTGCGTGAAATGGTCGCAGCTGCCGCCTTCCCCATGTAAATCGCCAGCGTTGCTTTGGGGTCCGCCAGTGCCTGCCAATCGAGATCGAGTTCTTCGCCCGCTTTTGCGTGCGCGGTCACGAATATCAGCTTGCGGGCAAGTCCGCGCAGGGTGAGCGATATTCCGGCGCTTGCAGCGGCGGCTGAGGCGGCGGTTATGCCGGGGCAGATATGACAGGCAATGCCATGTTCAGCGAGCGCGTCCATTTCTTCTGCAGCGCGACCAAAAATCCCTACATCGCCCCCTTTCAGGCGAACCACGCGCTCGCCGACCAATGCGGCGTCAACCAGCATGTCGTTAATGCTGCGCTGGTCCTTGGAATGGCGGCCGGATCGCTTGCCGACGGGGACAAGCCGCGCGGTTTTCGGCGCAAGCTCGAGCACGCCTTTACCGACAAGCGCATCGTAGAAAATGACGCTGGCAGCGCGGATCAGTTTCTCGGCCTTGCGGGTCAACAGGTCTGGATCTCCCGGACCTGCGCCGACTAGCCATATAGTTCCGGGCGGGATGACAGTATCGCTCATTCGGCAGCCTCCAATTTCGGTTCCAGTGTTTCCGCCAGCAATCTGGCAAGCGCGGGTCGGCAACTGCCGCAATTTGTTCCGGCGTTCAGGGCGGTTCCGACGTCTTCCAGACTGGTGAGCGATTGGTCGCCAATCGCGCTGACAATCTGCTTCACGCCAACGTTGAAACAGACACAGAGGATCGCGCCTTTGTCCGGCCCGGCAAGTTTCGGGCGCGCTGCGAGCAAGGATGGAGCATCCGCCGGCTCGCCGGTGACCAATTGTGCCGCAATCCATTCCCGCGACGGAAGTTGACCGTTGCGCGTCACGAAAAGTGCTGCCGCAAGCCTGCCATCGCTATCGCGCACGGCAATCCGCCGCATCCCGCGTTGCATGTCTACTGCTTCCAGACGGTCGCCATGTGGCAACAGTCCGTCAACGTCAATATTGCCCTCGCTCGCCATTTCGGTGAGCCATCCGCCCGCTATCCTTGCACTCTTCCAATATAGCAGGGCTGACAAAGCCGGCCGGTTGCTGCTGACCAGAAAGGCCCGCCATTCCGATTCGACCGCTTCGATGTTGCACGGACTGTTTTTATACGCAGGTTGTCCCGATACCGGGTCGACCGTTTGATCGGGCAACCGGTTGGCACGGCCACCGCCGCTCATCTGATCGGTCCAGTGCATCGGGACGAACATCTCGCCTTTGCGTTGTGCGTCGGTGATCTGCACCCGAAAAATGCTATTGCCCTGCGGCGTCATGATCCGCGCCAGAGCGCCATCATCAATAGCGCGCTCCTCGGCATCATCCGGATGAATTTCGACCAGCGCTTCGCGGCGATGTTGTGACAGTCTTGGACTGAGACCCGTCCGGGTCATCGTGTGCCACTGGTCGCGATAGCGGCCTGTGTTGAGACGCAGCGGTAATGCGGGATCAACCGGCTCTGAAGCGGGAGGAGCAACGGCAACCAGCCTCGCCTTGCCGTCAGAAGATGTGAATTTCCCATCCGCAAAAGGAGATACGCCACCCCAGGCTTTCGGCACCCAATCGTCATATTCGCGATCGCTGGTGTCGGCCCACTCCGATATATCCAGTTTGCGCTGGCCATCGTTGCGAAATCCGGTCTGCCCGGCATATTCGCGGAACACAGCAGCCGGCCCGTCGAAAGAAAATGCGTCGCAAAATCCCATGCGGCGAGCGACCTCCTGCACGATCCACCAATCGGCTTTCGCCTCGCCAGGCGGCGCAAATAGAGGGCGCTGACGACTGATGAGCCGTTCGCTGTTGGTGACGCTGCCGTCTTTCTCGCCCCAGGCAAGCGCTGGCAGTTTCACATCGGCATAAGCGGTCGTGTCGGTTTCGGCGATGACATCAGACACCACCACCAAATCGCAGCGGTTCAATGCCTCGCGAACATAATCAGCATCCGGCATCGAGACAGCCGGATTGGTTGCCATCACCCAGATCGCCTTGATTTTCCCATCATGCACATCGCGAAACATGTCGACAGCCTTGCGGCCCGGTTGTCGGGCAATGGTCGGGCTGTTCCAATATAATTGAGCGGCTTCGCATTCAGCTTCGGAAAACCCCATATGCGCAGCGAGCATCGAAGAAAGCCCGCCAACCTCGCGTCCGCCCATGGCGTTGGGCTGGCCGGTGATCGAAAATGGCCCCATGCCGGGCTTGCCAATCCGGCCGGTCGCAAGGTGCAGATTGATGATCGCATTACCCTTGTCGGTGCCGCCAACCGATTGATTTGCGCCCTGACTGAACAGGGTCACCATTTTTGGGTGGGTGGCGACCAGATCCGCAAGCTGATCGAACAATCTCGGATCGATGCCCGCCGCCGTCGGATCGTCCGTCAGCCTGTTCCAGAATCCGGTCGGCGTTGCGACATGATCGCGCAGATAGTCTTCGTCCAGCAATCCCCTTGTCATCATCTCGGCAAGCAAGGCGCTGAACAATGCGACGTCCCCGTCGAGAGCGATTGGCAAATGGAGATCGGCGCATTCGGCTGTTTCGGTGCGGCGCGGGTCTATAACGACCAGTTTCGTGCCATTTTCAGCGCGCGCTTTTTCGATCCTTTGCCAGATTACCGGATGGCACCAGGCTGTATTCGAACCGACGAGCAGTATCAGATCGGCTGCTTCCAGATCATCATAGCTGCACGGCACCACATCTTCGCCAAAGGCACGCACATGGGCGGCAACCGCACTGGCCATGCACAGGCGGCTATTGGTGTCGATATTGGCGCTGCCGATAAAGCCTTTCATCAGCTTGTTGGCGACATAATAATCCTCGGTCAGCAACTGGCCGGAAACATAGAATGCAACGCTGTCCGGGCCATGTTCGTGCACGGTATCGGCAAAACGTTTTGCCACCAGATCGAGCGCAGTGGCCCATTCTACTCGCTCGCCGCCAATTTCCGGATAAAGCAGTCGTCCTTCCAGACTGACTGTTTCCGCCAGATGCGTGCCCTTGGAGCACAGACGTCCGAAATTGGCCGGATGCTCCTCGTCCCCTTTGATAATGACCTCGCGGTCACCGGTGATTTCGGCCTTTATACCGCAACCAACGCCGCAATAAGGGCAAGTGGTACAGATTTTTGTCACGCGACCCCGGCCAACGCCGCTGCCCGTTCGATGTAAATCCGGCCTGCATCGATTTTCACCGGAATGACGGGAACACAGCCCTTGTCTTCGCCCAACGCCTCGCCTGTCAGCAGAGAAATGCGCCAGTTATGCAGCGGACAGGTAACGCTGGTGTCGTGCACCATGCCCTGGCTCAGCGGCCCGGCCTTGTGCGGGCATTTGTTTTCCAATGCATGGATGCTGCCCGTGGCCGTACGGAATATCGCTATCTCCTGCCCCCCTTGCACCGGCAGGGTCCGTGCCCCCAGTGCAGGCAGTTGCTCGACGGGTCCGATATCAATCCATTTAGCGTCAACCATCATGCAGGCTCCAGAATTGCAAAGGGCCGGATCTCGGCGATATGTTTGTGCAAGTGGCTTTCCGCACCCGCGACACGCTCGGCCCATGGATCTTTTTGATGCACCGACTGGGCGAACAGAAAACGTTCCTGCAGCGCCTTGCGGCCGGACTCGTCCTCAACAATACGGCCCTTGATATAGTCCATACCGACCCGCTCGACCCATGGCGCCGTGCGATCCAGATAGCGGGCTTCCTCGCGATAGAGCTGGACGAAAGCCGCGATATATTCGAGTGCAGCCTCTTCGGTTTCGACCTTGCACAGGAAATCGGTGCCGCGCAGATGGATACCGCCATTGCCGCCAACGCTCAGCTCATAGCCGCTGTCGACACAGATGATTCCAAGATCCTTGATCGATGCCTCGGCACAATTGCGCGGACAGCCTGACACGGCGATCTTGAATTTATGCGGCATCCAGCTGCCCCAGGTCATCTGCTCGGCCTTGATCCCCAGACCGGTCGAGTCCTGCGTGCCAAAGCGGCACCATTCGCTGCCGACGCAGGTTTTTACGGTGCGCAGCGCCTTGCCATAAGCATGGCCGGAAACCATGCCGGCGGCGTTCAGGTCGGCCCAGATCGAGGGCAGATCCTCTTTCTTGATACCGAATATATCAAGCCGCTGCCCGCCGGTGACCTTGACCAGCCGCGCTTCATATTTGTCAGCAGCATCGGCAATTGCCCGAAGTTCGTTGGGCGTGGTAATCCCGCCCCACATCCTCGGAACCACAGAGTAAGTGCCGTCCTTCTGGATGTTGGCGTGCATCCGCTCGTTGACGAACCGGCTCTGCGGATCTTCCTCATGTTCGGTGGGCCAGGCGCATAGCAGATAATAGTTGAGCGCCGGACGACAGGAAGCGCAACCATCGGGCGTGGTCCAGTGGAGTTCCTGCATCACCTGCGGAATGGATTTCAGCTCTTTTTCGAGGATATTGCGCCGTACATCCTCGTGGGTGAAGCTGGTACATTGGCACATCGGTGTGACCGTGCGCGCGCCACCATAATCTTCGCCGAGCGAGATGCTGAGCAAGCTCTCCACCAAGCCAGTGCACGAACCGCAACTGGCGGAGGCCTTGCAACCGGCGCGGACGCTATCGAGGTCATTGGCTCCGCCATCGATGCAGTCAACCACCTGCCCTTTGGTAACGCCGTTGCAGCCGCAGATTTCTGCGTCAAGGGACAATGCTGCAACGGCGCTATCAGGGTCCAGCGTGGCCCCTCCTGAAGCAAAAGCCTGGCCAAAAATAAGCGCTTCGCGAATTTCGGAAATGTCTTCCTGGCGTTTCAGAAGATCAAAATACCAGCTGCCGTCTGCCGTATCTCCGTACAGCACGGCTCCGATCAAGCGGTCTCCCTTCACCACCACCCGCTTGTAAACCCCGCGGGACGCGTCGCGCATGACGATGTCTTCGGTGTCGTCGCCGCCTGAGAAATCGCCGGCAGAGAACAGATTGATCCCGGACACTTTCAGCTTGGTCGCGGTGACCGAACCGACATATCCAGATGGATCGCTGGTCATGAAATCCGCAAGAGCTCGGCACATTTCCCACAGAGGTGCGACCAGTCCGTAACAGGCGCCGCGATGCTGCACGCATTCCCCGACCGCCAATATTGCCGGATCACTGGTTACCATATCGTCGTCCACGACTATGCCGCGCTCGACTTCCAGTTCGGCCGTTTTGGCAAGATTGACAGATGGCTTGATCCCGACGGCCATGACGACGAGGTCAGCGTCGATTTCGGTCCCGTCCTTCAGCTTTACGCCGGTGACATGGCTATCACCCATTATTTCGGCGGTATCGGCCTGGGTAATGATGGTTTGCCCGCGTCGTTCCAGCTCGCTTCGCAACAGAAATCCTGCCGCTTCATCCAGCTGTCGCTCCATCAGGGTTGGCATCAAATGCAAGACGGTGACCTTCATCCCGCGCAGGGAGAGACCGTGTGCCGCTTCCAACCCCAGCAGACCGCCCCCGATCACAACTGCATGACCGCCGGTCTCTGCTGCTGTCAGCATCTTGTCGACATCGTCGAGATCGCGAAATGTGATAACACCTGGCAGCTTGTGCCCTGGTACCGGAATGATGAACGGGTCAGAACCCGTTGCGATCAGCAGCCGGTCATAAGGAGTCACGCGGCCCGAGGCACTGACCACCTCTTTCGCATCGCGCTTGACCGCGATAATCGCGTCGCCGCTGACCAATTCTATGCCATTGTCGTCATACCAGCTTTGATCATTGATGATGATTTCTTCAAAGCTCTTGTCGCCGGCAAGCACCGGTGACAGCATGATCCGGTCGTAATTGACACGGGGCTCCGCTCCGAAAATGGTGATGGCGTAGCGGTTCGCATCGCGGGAAAGGATTTCCTCCACCGCGCGACAACCCGCCATGCCATTGCCTATGACAACGAGACGTTCGCGCTCGGGAGGGGAAGCATCTTCCTGTTTATCATCTATTGTAACCGGTGCGTTCATTTACAAATTCCAGTTGTTAGAAACTATATCCCAGCCGCAGCCAGAATTTCTCGGTATCGACAGCGAAGCTTTCGGCGTTGTAATTGGCATATTTCAGACCGACGCTGATGACGTTGATCTTGAAATTGAGCGCTGCATCAAATTCCGTGCCGTAATCGATGCTGCCGCTATCGCTGCTGAAATCGTGGTAAGCCGCGCTCGCGGTGAAGCCGCCCAGCAGATTGATCTTCTTGGCTAGACTGACATATTTGTCCTCAAGACCCGCTGGCGGCGTGCTCAGGAAAACATCGGCCCAGCCGTTGAATTTGTGCAGGGTAGCAAGCGGTGTCTGGAACCGGTTTCCCGCTCCATCGCTGCCGAGGCTTTCGTATCCCAGCTTCAAACCAAAACCGGAAAAGGACGTGCCAACCGAACCGGCAATATAATCGACGGAATAAACGGCGGGATTGGCTTTATAATCCTTTTGCACGGCATAGCTGCCCGCAAGATCCAGCGTAAAACCTTCGGCTACCGGAAGCTTTGCGGTTCCCCGCAAACCATAAGTGGCACTGGAGCTGAGCGACACCGGCTGGCCTGCGTCAAAATCGAGCAAATAGGCAAAGCCCTTCAGATTGAGCGGGCCAAGTTTGGCGCCTGCACCCAAAAATATGAAATCCCCGTCAAAAGCCTCCCGCGTTCCGGCATCCGCACCGAATATGGTGCGCTGGGAAATCGCGTAAGTCGCTTCCAGTGTCAGTGGTTTCAGCGCGGTTACAGATCCGCTGACGGCGTCAAACGTCTGTTCATTCTGCCGCCAGCCAACACTGCCGACAAAACGCTGGTCATCAATGTTGATCCGTTGACGCCCGACAGTGAGACTGCCCATGTCCTTTTTGGCGAACTTCAGCTGGATGCGGTTCAGTTCAATATTTTCCGGGTCGGCAACGACCGAAAACGCTTCGACACCGTTGCCGATATTGGTGTCGTTATAATCATTGATGATGCCCAGCGTCGCTTCGCTCTCGACCAAAAAGGAAAGCCCGATATCGCTGGCCAGTTCTAATCCGGCCCGTGTCCGCAATGTCAGGGAATCTGCATCGGTTAGAGGCTGGTCAACATGCTCGTAAGCGAGACGCGCGTCGAAAATCGGATCTAGCGTCAACCCTTCGCCTATAACTACCGGATCACCCGTTGCCGCATACACGAAGGACGGTGTCGCTGCGATAGCTGCGGACAGTGACAGATATATTCCCAGTTTTGTTTTTCTCATTTTACCCTCTGAAGTTGTCATATTCCTGCTCAACACCCTCTTCGTTCAAGCCGCTTCTTGCTGCGTGCTTTTGTTCGGGTTCCCATGTTCATATTCGGCGAGAAACTGCAGAACCTCCTGCCGATAGGCATAGAATTTCGGATGTTCGAGCAAGGCCTTCCGGTCGCGCGGTCGCGGCAGATCGACGTCGAGTATCTTGCCGATGGTGGCCTGCGGGCCGTTGGTCATCATCACCACACGGTCGGCGAGCAATATGGCTTCATCAACGTCATGGGTGACCATGATGGCGGTCACTTTCGTACGGTTCCAGACCTCGATCAGAACATCCTGAAGATCCCAGCGGGTCAGGCTGTCGAGCATCCCAAAAGGCTCGTCGAGCAGCAGCAATTTGGGCGACAGGGCAAAGGCGCGGGCAATGCCGACCCGCTGGCGCATGCCGTTGGACATGTCGGCCGCCATTTTGTCCATCGCATCACCCAGACCGACGCGATCAAGATAATATTCGATGATGTCCTTGCGTTCCGATCGCGACGTATGCGGATAGACCCGCTCGACGCCTAGCGCGACATTCTGCCGGGCGGTCAGCCAGGGCATCAAGGAGGGTGCCTGGAAAACAACCGCTTTGTCGGGGCCGGCCACATCAATTTCGCGCCCATCCAGAATGATGCCGCCATCGCTGATCTCGTTCAGTCCGGCAGCCATCGTCAGCACGGTCGATTTGCCGCACCCCGAGTGGCCGATCAGGGAAATAAACTCGCCCTTGTCCATCAGGATATTCACATCCTCGACGACCGTCAGCGGTCCTTTCGGTGTCGGGTAGATTTTCTTGAGCTTGAAAAATTCGAGATAGCGCGTCGTGATCGGACTTTGGGCCGCGTCGAGATAGGCCTGCGGCAAGTCCGCCTTCTTTCCATCTTCCACTCCCGAAAGGTCCAATGGCGTGATGTCGGGCAGATTTGCGGACTCCGACGCGACCGCTTTTTGATCGTGGCTCAAGATATCAAGATAGCCGACAATCGTGTTGCGGAGCGTTTTATACGCCGCATCGTCATTCATCGCTTCGCGTTCCCGTGGGCGATCGATTGTTACATCAAATATCTTGCCGATAGTTGCCGAAGGAGCGGGGGTCAGTATAGCGACCCGGTCGGCGAGCAGCAGAGCCTCATCAACATCGTTGGTGACCAGAACGATGGTGCGCTTCTCCTGCTTTCGGATGCGCTCGATCTCGTCCTGCAATTTTGCCCGGGTCAGCGCATCAAGCGCCGACAAGGGCTCGTCCATCAACAGGATTTCCGGTTCCGTCGCCAGTGCTCGGGCGACCGCCACTCTCTGCCGCATTCCACCGGATAACTGTGCCGGTTTGCGGTCCATTGCATGACCCAGCCCGACCAGTTCGACCTTTTGCCTGACCAGAGCCGCGCGTTCTTCCGCCGATTTGTCCTGATGCACCGCATCGACCGCCAGAGCGACATTGGCTTCAACGCTCAACCAGGGGAACAGCGAGTAGCTCTGGAACACCAGGCCGCGATCCTTGCCAGGCCCCTTGCACGGCTCGCCCTTGACCAGCACTTCGCCGCTATCGGCTTCAGCCAGTCCGGCAATGCAATTTATCAGCGTGGTCTTTCCGGCACCGGAAAAGCCGAGAATGGCGATAAACTCTCCCTCGGCGACATCGAGGCTGATATTGTCGAGTACGTCTGTCCGGGTTCCTGAGCCGTCAACAAAGGATTTGCTGACGTTTTTCAGGGACAATATGGGCGGGGCATTGGTCATATTCTTTCCCTCAAACCGTACGATTGCGACTGGCGAAATTTTGCAGAAGCATCATGATCCGGTCGAGCAAGAAGCCGATCAGGCCGATCACGATGACCGCAAACATGATCCGGGCGAGCGACTGGCTGGATCCATTCTGAAACTCGTCCCAGACGAACTTGCCGAGCCCCGGATTTTGCGCGAGCATTTCGGCAGCAATCAGGACCATCCAGCCCACACCAAGCGACAGGCGCATGCCGGTGAAAATATACGGGAGCGCCGAGGGCAGAACCAGACGAGTGAGTTTGGCGAACCAGCCAAGACGAAGCACCTTGCCAACGTTCATCAGATCCTTGTCGATGGATGCCGCGCCGATGGCGGTGTTGATCAGCGTCGACCAGAGCGAGCAAAGCATCACGACGATCGCGGAAATTACAAAGCTTTTTGGCAAGGTCGGATCGGGATCGGTCATCGTTGCCGAAATCACCATGGTGACAATGGGAAGCCATGCCAGCGGACTGACCGGCTTCATGATCTGTACGATCGGGTTGATCGCGGCGTTGAATGTTTTCGAAAGACCGCAGATCAGGCCGAGCGGGACGGCAATGATTGTCGCCAGAAAAAAGCCCAGGGCAACCGTCGCCAAAGATGTCCAGATCTGGTCCACAAAAGTGGGGGAACCGCTATATTCAAAATTCCGCGTTTCGCCACCACTGGCAATTGCCGCTTCATTGCGGGCATCCTGCGCCGCATAAAATTCGGCTTTCTGGTCTTGTGCGGCGGACCATTCGTCAAAAAGAGCAATCCCTTGGGCGGAGACTTCGACGGGACCAGGAAGGCTACCGAGCGATGTATCCACCTGCGGTGCCAGCGCGGCCCACAAGGCGAGAAAAGCCAATATCCCTATAGTCGGAGCCGCCAGACCTTTCAGCCATCCGACAATTTTCTTCGGGTCGATCGGCCAGCTTTTTCCAGCCTTGGGGCTCGGCTTGGCGGATGCATCCGGATCGACCGAAACATCTGAAACACCAGCCTTTCCTTTTGCCGGAGAAACCCCGCCATTATCGCTGTGAACCTTATCTACAATGACGGTCGCCATGTCTTTGTTTCCTTTATTCATCAGAAGCTTAATTGACGCCGGATGCGGTCACTTTTTGACCTTTTTTCAAACCGATAGGGAATTTCGCCAGATAGGCATTGGGCGCCTTGCCGTCATAGACGATGCCGTCGATAAAGCCCGATTGCTGGTCCTTGAAACCGTCGGTTTCCGGGATACTATCCGCAGGGATCGTGCCTTCGTCTGCCAGTTTCTTCGCTGCTGCGAGATACAGATCCGGCCGATAGACAGCCTTCGCTGTCTCGAAATACCATTGATCACTCTGGTCATCGGCAATCTGGCCCCAGCGCCGCATCTGCGTGAGATACCAGATCGCGTCGGAGTAGAAGGGATAGCCCGCATAGTCGTTGAAGAAGATGTTAAAGTCGGGCGCGGGTCGCGTGTCGCCGGCCTGGAAAGTAAATTGCCCGGTCATTGAGGCACCGATCACGGCTTCGTCCGCACCGACATAATTGGATCGTGCCAGGATTTTCACCGCCTCTGCACGGTTCTTGCCACCATCAACATCCAGCCATTGCTGGGCCTTGATAATAGCGCGCAGCATGGCGGCTGTAGTGGCAGGATATTTCTCGGCGAAATCCTCACGCAGGCCGAGGACTTTTTCCGGGTTCTTTTTCCAGATCTCATCGTCGGTAATCACCGGAACGCCGATTTTCTTCTGCACGGCCGCCTGGTTCCAGGGCTCGCCGACGCAATAGCCGTCAATCGTACCGGCTTCCATCGTGGCGGGCATCTGCGGCGGCGGCGTTACGGACAAAGCCGCCTGCGCACCAACCGTACCACCGACATCGCCGGGCGTGTAATAGCCCGGTTCGATACCGCCAGCCGCCAGCCAGTAACGCAATTCATAATTATGCGTGGAAACCGGGAAAACCATTCCCATTTTAAACTGCTTACCCTGCTCCTTGTAGCTAGCGATAACCGGCTTCAGGACGGAAGCGCTGATCGGATGCACGGGTTTCCCGTCGGCATTTTTCTTCAAGTCCGGCTCGATCTGTTCCCAGACCCTGTTGGAAAGGGTGATCGCATTGCCATTGAGGTCAAGCGAGAGCGGAGCAATGAGATCAGCTTTCGTGCCATAGCCGATTGTCGCAGCCAGTGGTTGCCCGGCCAGCATATGCGCGCCGTCAAGCTGTCCGCCAATCACGCCGTCCAGCAGAACCTTCCAGTTTGCCTGCGGTTCAAGAGTGACGTTCAATCCTTCTTCCGCGAAAAAACCCTTTTCCTTGGCGATAGCCAGCGGTGCCATATCGGTGAGCTTGATGAAGCCCAGTTTCAGGGACGGCTTTTCAATCGCACCATCGATGGTCGAAGGCTTCACTGACTCGCTGCTGTTTGACGAACTGTCGCCGCCGCTTCCGCAGGCAGACAAAGACACTGCACAGACAGCCATGAGAAGAAAATTGCGGCGGTTCGATTTCATTGCTCAATCCCTTTTTTATTGCCGGGCAACGCAAGGGTGGAACGAAAAAAACACACAAAAAAACCGCCTCAAGCGACAGTCCTTCAGACTGGCTTGGGCGGCGACATTGCCTATTCGATTATAGATCGTTCTACCATGCGTTTGCCCGTCATTGGACAAACCGGTAAATATGCTGCCGGGAATTTTCCCGACCCGCATTTGATAACATCAGTCGGCTTAAGATGGCAAGTGAAAATATTGCGATGCAGCAAAGATTAGATTTTTGGCAATGAATCCAGATATTTCTCGACTTCCATCGGATCAAAAATACGACCATCGAAAAACGGATTGGCCCCCAGTGTCAACCGCCCCTGAGTCGAACCGACCGGCAAGCTTGCGGTTACGCTGCCTTCCAGCTTAGCATTGGCACCCGGTATCGGGGTGTCCAATCCCTTCAACGCCGTACGATAAACATTGGGCCGGAAAACGTCCTCGGCGCGCAACTGATCCTGCGGATTATAGACCAAATGGTCCCAGCGCAGCATTTGCGAATAGAGCCATGCCGCCTGGCTTTTCCAGGGGAAATTCGCCGCCTCCCGGTACTGGAACATGAAATCGGGCACATCCAGTGGCTGCGCACCCGCGGTCAGCATGATCCGGTCCGATATCGCCCGGTTTATCAGCTTCGCCGAGCCATCAAGATATTCCTTGCGAGCAAGTATCTCGGCATTGGCATCCCAATTTGCCGGATCGACAAAATGCTTGGCGGTAAAATATAGCGCCCGAACCAGACGTTCAACCTTGTCCCGGTCATCGTCCAGTTTCTCGGCCGGCATGGCCAGAACTTTTTCGACGCCGCGCCGCCAGATTTGCGCCGTGACCAGAACGATGCGGCCGACACCGCGTTCGACGGCGACGCTATTCCATGGCTCCCCGACACATATTCCATCTACCTCGGCATTGGCCAGCGCATCGGCAGCGAACGGCGGCGCAATAGTCACAATGTCAACGTCGGTATCAGGCGCGATACCGCATTGGGCAAGCCAGTAGCGCAGCTTGTAATTGTGACCGGAATAGCGGTGCACGACACCAAATCGCATGCGTTTTCCTGCCGCAGCGCGTTCCGCTACTTCGGTCTTCAGCCTTTCACCGACGGAAACCGGATCACCGAGCATGCCGGCTGGCGCTACCTTGTCCGCCAGTGCGTGAGACATGGTAATCGCGTTACCGTTCAGCCCCAGGACAAACGGAACCGCCAGCGCCTTGGCGGGTCGGCCCCGTCCCAGCGTGGTCGCGATCGCAAGCGGCGCAAGCAAATGAGCGGCGTCGGTATGGCCATAGAGCAGCCGGTCCAGTACCGATGCCCAGCTGACGTCCCGGATGAAGTTCAGATGAAGCCCCTGCTCTTCGGCAAAACCATGCTCCTGGGCCAGAATTGGCAATGCCGCATCCACCAGCGGCAGAAACCCGATGTTCATTTGGTCGATGCTCACAGGCCGCCCCCCAATAATTGTTCGGCTATGACGATCGCTTCGGCCACCTCCGCTATTCGTTTGTTGCTGTTCATCGCATGATCGCGCAGCAGTTTATGGGCCTCCGGTTCGCTGATCTGCCGCTTCGCGATCAGTATTTTCTTGGCCTTGTCGACACTCGTTCGCTCGGACAGCGCATCGCGTGCTTCTTTCAATTCGGTTTGCAACCGTGAAAATGCCTGAAATCGCCTGACTGCCAAATCAAGGATCGGTTTCATCCGGCGTTGAGACAGACCATCAACGATATAGGCCGAAACCCCGGCATCAATCGCCGCCGCAATCGTGTCATCATCTGATTGTTCGACAAACATCGCGATTGGTCTCGAAACCGCGCGGCTGACAGCAAAATATTCCTCGAGCATGTCGCGCGAAGGATTGCCGAGGTCGATCAGGATGACATCTGGGTCTATGGTTTCAATCGCCCGCGCCATCCCCGACCGCTCGGAAATCACAAAAACATCGCGCTCACCCACTTCGGCAAGCCCGTCTTCAATTATAGCCGCGCGAACGGGGTTTTCATCGATTACAGCAATACGCAATTGCGACTCCGATTGCGGAAGTGACTTTAGCCAGTCTAACGCCTTTTTGTTCGCAGGTGCAACATGAACGATCAAGCTATCATTGAGATACCAATCGGAGCGGCTGTTATTTCTCGCTAATGCTAAAAAACCGGACGCACCGCAATCCAGCCAATTGTTGCCATTTGAACTCGATTAAATTGTGAGCTTGGAACGGCTGCTTTCACGCACAATCTTCTACTGCGGTCATGACCGGAACTGTGCGCGAAGCGGAAAGGGGGTTTTCGCGAGTAAGATCGCTCATTCTCATCGAGCGCAACTTCCCAAAACACCAAAACACTGAACCACTAACCGGCTGATACCGGTAGGTTCAAGAGGGAGAGCTGAAGCCAGCTCTATTTGGCTTGGTATGCTTTTCGAGATATTTGAGGATCACGTCATCGGTGATATTGCATGAGTTGGTCGAGAAATAGCGTCGAGGCCAGAAGCGCTGAACCCGGTAGCGTTTGCGGAAATGCTAGAACTCCTGCTGTATTTTAAGCGACGAGCGGCCCTTTGCTCGGCGCACGAAGTCGCTGACCGCGATGTGGGCCGGGATATCGACAAACATATGCACATGACCGCGTGACAGAGCGCCATGGTTGATCTTCACGCCCAGTTCGCTGCAACCTTGCCAGATGATCTCTCGCACCCGCAGGCCTATTGCCTTCCTTTACAAGTAGGATGCAACCAGTTCTAACTGACTATAAAATAGTGACCAACGCCAAGCCACTAGCTTCATTTGGCAAATCGCGGAACGAACAAAAGCCCCGACCTTTCGACCGGGGCTTTTAGTTAAGCTGTTGTAATTAATGCCTTAAGTTGGTTGCAGGAGTAAGATTTGAACCTACGACCGCAGACGGTTTGGAACAGCGATATCATTTTTGCATCTTGCAGCGCCGTCGTGGAAGGGTCGGAATTTAGGACTGGAAGCAACAGGCAAATACTTTTAGCGTCAGGAAATCAGCCAATTCATCGACAATAAACCAATAGATGGTAGAGGCAATCATGGTTGGACCAGCTAAAAATGTGCCTTCGGATGCTGAGGAACAGCAATTGCGGTTAATTGAACGGCGGTTAGCGCGAAGCGAGGCTGCCCGCTTAGAGGCCGAGCAGCTGCTCGAAACGAAAAGTCGTTCGTTAACGCAGGCTCAAGATCTTTTGCGGCAAAAAGAAGTCGAGTTGCTCGAGCATGTCAATCGGCAGACACTGTCTCATGTCAGCGCCCAGAATTTGGCAAATGTTGCCACATTTTATGGTGACGAGGACCAACAGTTTATCGGCTCGGACAATTTTGCCAAAGTGCTCGGTTCAAAAACTCCAATCACCAGTTTCGAACAATTTGCCACCATGGTGCACCCGCATGACCAGGAAGATGCAATGGCGATACTCATCGCGGCATCTGAAGGCCGATTGGTTGATAAAAATATCGAAGGCGATTTTCGCTTTTGCGATGACTATGGTAAAACGCGGTGGCTGAGATGGTCGGTTACGCAGAAGAGATCGTCGGACGGAGTGCGATTTTTTGGCTATGGCGCGGTTCGCGATATCACCAGGGACCGGCAGGCCGAGCGGAAAGAGCAGATTCTGCGGAAACTGAGCGAGCGCAGGGCGCGGCAATTGCAAAATTTGTCCAATGATCTGAAATCCGCGCGGGAAGAAGAAAAACTTAAAAGTGAGCAACTGGCTCAACGCCTTGTCGAAATGGAAATGATGGGCGTTGCCCTGGAAGAGGCGCGCGCAACGGCCGTCTCGGCTAACCGATCAAAATCCCGATTTCTGGCAATGATGAGCCACGACATCCGGACACCGATGAATGCCGTGTTAGCGACATTGGAATTGCTGAGCATTACGGATTTGACTCAGGAACAGCTCAATCAGGTTGAACTGGCCCGGCATAGCGGCGACCAGCTATTGTTTCTGCTGGCAGATATTATCGAATATGGGCGAGCCGATGGCTGGCATCTGAATTTGCAGATGCGGGAACTGAATTTGCCGGAACTCGTCCAGAAGGCGGCCGATACCTGGCAACCGCTCGCGCGGAAAAAGAAGCTGGAGATCACCACCAGCCTGAAGCCGGACTGCCCGGACCATATTGTTACCGATCCCGCGCGAACCCGGCAAATGATCGACAATTTTATCAGCAACGCGATCAAATATACCAGCGATGGCCGGATCGAATTGATTGCCGACATTTTGACAGAAGACGACGGTCTGTTTTTGAAATTTTCGGTATCGGATAACGGAGTTGGCATCCCCTTGCATCTGCAAGAAACCCTGTTCGAAGAGTTGGACAGGGGCGATGCCGAAAATACCGAGATTGAGGGAACTGGTCTGGGCCTGTCGATTTGCAAACGTATCATCAACGCCATGGACGGAAACATCGGTGTGGACAGCGATATCGGTAAAGGCAGCATATTCTGGTTTGTCATCCCGATCAGCCTCGGGGATGGTTCCGAACTGGCTGCGGCAAAGTCACAAACCCTCGTCTCAAGGAGATTTCAGATCAATGGCCGAGCGCCAAAATTGCTGGTTGCGGAGGATATCGAAGCGAACCAGATTGTCATTACCGCGATGCTTGAAAACATGGGCTGCGAGACCGTGGTCGTGGATGATGGTTCACAGGTGTTGGACGCGCTATCCGACGGCGGTTTTGATGGTATCCTGATGGATGTTTGGATGCCGATGAACGGTATGGACGCCACTCGGCATATCAGAGCGAGCGAGCAATATGCCAAGATTCCGATCTTTGGGGTCACGGCCTTTGCTGGTGATACCGAACGAACCGCGATCCTGGCCTCCGGAATGGATGGTGTGATTTCGAAGCCGATCAACCTTTCCGGGCTCCATTACGTGGTTGGCCAGATTTGCGGACTGGAGGAACAGCACACGGGTGTTGAATCAGAAAATCAGAAGCGCGTTCCGGAATTTGGTGAAGTCGAATTTCTCAACCGTGCCAAGTTTGAAGAACAAATATATGCGGTTCCCGGGAAGCGTCGCACGGCTCTGGTCGAAGCGGTCAGCAACGACATTGTGAAATGGTGTGAACGGTTTGCTCAAGCCTGGATGGTCAAGGATGAACGGGGGGTCAATGCAGCCCATCATGCGTTGCGAGGCATTTGCAGCGGTTTTGGCGCCTATGCGCTGCTTGAGAAAATAGATGTCATCAGGCAGAATGGCAAATTGGGCTCGCAGGCAGAACTTTTGCCAGTCCAGGACATGCTTGATTACACAATAGCAGCTCTTCGCCGACCGCAGCAATGGACGGACCAGCGAAGAGATTGACACTTTGCCACAGCGGCTAATAGGCGCCTTTGCCAGTGATGACGGCTGGCACAGTTCGGGTGATGAGTATCAGATCACGCAGCAGTGATTTTTTCGACAGATATTCCAAATCCATATCGACTTGTTGATCGAAAGGAATATCGGCGCGGCCGGAAACTTGCCAGGTGCAGGTCAGGCCCGGCTTTCCGATCAGGCGACCTCTCTCCTTATCCTTATATGCCAGCACTTCATTAGGGAGCGCTGGCCGCGGTCCGACGACGGACATCTGACCTGACAAGATGTTCAGGATTTGCGGCAATTCATCTATGGATGTGCGACGAATGAACTTCCCTATGCGCGTGATCCGCGGGTCACTTTTCATCTTGAAGCATATCGAGTCCCGCTCACTCTGACTGGCCAATTTCGCTTTTCGCGCTTCGGCGTCCTTGTACATTGACCGGAATTTCCATATTTGAAATGGCTTCCCATCTGCTCCGATCCGGGTCTGGCGGAAAAACGGAGAGCCTCTGTCTTCCAGAGTGATCAACAAGCAGATTGCCGCAGCCAATGGTCCGAGAAGGAGAAGGGCAAGCAGCGCGATCGACAGGTCCAGAGTACGTTTGGAAGCGTCCGCATAGCGCTCGGCATGCCCCCGATCGACGAATGCTTGGGAGATAGCGTGGCCGAGGAACCGGAAATTGCCACGCAGATATCGACCAGCCAACCGGCCGGGCTCCATGGCAAAGCGCCAGCACCACTCTAGTCCATAGGTACGGAGCAAAGCCGGAGCGCGCGGGATGCTGCCCGAATAATAGTCAAACAGACCACCGACACCCATCACCACCGGTACAGTGATCTGGTCGCGATATTTGGCGATCCATTTTTCCTGCAGGGGCACGCCCATGCCGACCATCAGAATCGATGCACCAGAACGGTTGATCTGCTTTATAATTTCTTCGTCTGTTCCAGCTGCGAAATAGCCGTTCTGCGTGCAGGCAAATTCCAAGCCCGGATATTGATTGCGCATATTCTTGGCCGCAGCGGCAGCTATTCCCGGCTCCCCCCCCAACAGAAAAATGCTCTGCTTGGCTTGGGCGGCTTTTTCGCAGATATGTGGAAACAGGTCGGTTCCGTTCAAATTACTGACCGGAGCCAATCCTGCCAACTTCCCGGCTAGCCGGAGTCCGGAACCGTCTGGCAGCAAAATATTAGAAGAACGCACATTGGCAGCATATTGGGCGTCGCGCTTCGCAATATTGATACAATGGGCGTTGATGAAATTTATCGTATTTTGTTCCCCACGTGATGCCGCACAAACAATTTTTTCAGCGAAATCGGATAACGAACCATTTGCGCAATGCATTCCGAATAGGGAAATGGCTGTGTCATCATATAGAGAAATGGCCAGTTCGGTTATATTAGGGTGACCGATTAAAAGATGAGAGATGCGGCGGCTTCCATTCTCGGAAAAGCTCGCGGCGGAAAGATAATTGCTCATGATGTGACTCCAAATTTGACTGGTCACATCTCCGCATTTTGCGTGCCAAAAGTTAAAACGACATATTTTTCAGATAGTTAAGCGGTTAATATTGCTTTTGGCACGACTTGGCTTCGCTCAAAATGCGATAATTTTTGCAATATGCGAATGAAACAACCCACTTTGCAAAGCGGTGCTGGTGATTAAAATTCCGGTAGGCATTGTTCTGCGCGGGAAACCGGCATTCTCCCAATCTGGCACGGCAATTGAATTGAATATCCCGAACCATTTTGGGAATAGCAATATGATCGCCGCAATTTCACGAAAACAGCAGAGCAACAAGCGCTCGATCATGCATGGGTTGCTGGCCTATGGATCGGCAGAACTGGTCAATCGTGTTGTCCGGATTTTGGTTGTCGTTGTTATTGCTCGCCAGCTGGTCCCGGAACTGGTTGGGGTGGCAGCATTGACGCTCAGCCTTTTCGAGCTGACCCGTGTGCTCGCCAATATCGGCGTCGGCCAAAAAATCATATCGGCGTCCGACGATGCGCTGGAGTCGATATGCAATTCGGCAATCGGCATATTCTGGTTTTGGTGCTCCATGGTGGCCGTTGTGCAGCTATCGGTTGCAGGGGTCCTGTTCCTTGTTTTTCATCAAACGCTGGCAGCACAGATGCTGGCTGTCCTGTCAGGCGTCTATTTTTTCATGCCGGGTGGTCTGGTCCAGTGCTTCCGCCTGATGCGGGCGCAAAAACTAGCTACCATAGCGAAAATTGGCGCGACGCAGACGATTGCTGATCACCTCATCACGGGAGCTCTGATCCTTGTCTGGGCCAACCCGTGGGCGATTATATTGCCGAAACTGTTAACGGCGCCCTTGTGGCTGATCATGATGCGACGGGCCGAAAGCTGGTCGGCCAATCCATTGCATGGCTTTGCCAATCGTTCGGAAATTCTGAATTTCGGCGCAGCGATCCTGGCCACTGATATATTGCTGGCGGTGCGGAACAATCTGGACAAGCTGATCATCAGCGGCCTGCTCGGTGTTTCCGCTCTGGGAAGCTACTATTTCGCTTTCAACGCCGGTATCGGCATAATCGGTACGCTTGCTACTGCATTTGGCACGGTCATCTATCCCTATCTGTGTAATCAAAATCGTCACGCAGACGACGCAGGTGCGTTAAAGCTCATTATCAGCGCTGGCATACTGGGCTTCGGGGCCTTGTCCGCCGCACAATATTTTCTGGCACCGATCTACGTCCCGATTATTTTTGGTGCCAAGTGGGTCCAGGCCATTCCGCTTATCCAGATTCTGTCGCTCGCCGGCGTTCCTCTGCTGCTCGGTGCCACGGCATCAGCCTATCTGCGGGCACATGACAAGGCTGCCCTTGATGCCTGGCTCGGCCTTATTGTCTGTATCGTCGCTCTTTCTGCCATGTTTGTCGGCGCCCATTTCGGGCTGACGCAAGCCGCCGCTGGCTGGGTGATCGGCACTGTTCTCGTCATCACCACCTATTCGATAATTCTCGTAACCAGATCAATCCACACCGAACAGGAATCTTTCGCATGAACCATCCTCATTTTTCAGTAATTCTGCCCGTCTACAACGCCGAAACGCAACTCTACGCTACAATCCGATCGGTTCTCGCACAGACAGAGCGTGACCTTGAACTGATCCTGATCGACGACGGATCAACGGACAATAGCCTGGCTATCATGTTGTCGATTGCCGCCGAAGATGAACGTATCAAGCTGATATCGCAATCCAACAAGGGTGTTTCGACAGCGCGCAATCTTGGTCTGGCGCAAGCCCGAGGGTCACTCGTGGCATTTATGGATTCGGATGATCTTTGGACAGCCGACAAGCTGGCAATACATCGCGCATTCCACGAGCGGAAACCGGAATTGACCGCAAGCTATGCAAAAATCGCCTTCATGGACCACGATGCACTGAATGGATACGGAGCAAAGACTTTCTCTACCGTCAAGGCTGGCACATTGTCTGTGGATCAAATCATCGCTGAAAACCCGACCTGCACTATGTCCAACCTTGTCGTGGACAAAAAAGCGATTGATGCAGTCGGCGGTTTCCTGACGAACATGTCTTATGCTGAAGACCAGGAATGGCTCGCCCGAATGGTGAGCCAGGGGCACGTCATTTGCGGCATCGACCAGCATCTGGTTGATTATCGTATGAGTCCCAACGGCCTGTCCGTTGACTTGCCGGCAATGTATGCCGGATGGCGGTCGCTGGTGACGCAATATAGCGACGGCCTGACCATTCCATCGGCTGAAGCCGTATATTGTCGTTACCTTTCTCGCCGCGCACTGCGCGCAGGTGCTCCAGCGCCTGTTGCGCTTTCCTACGCACTTCAGGGTTTTCGCTCTGACCATCTGGCGTTTCTGAATGATGCAAGGCGCGGTTGGCTCACCCTCATTTCGGCGGTCGCAGCGTTACTCATTCCGCGGTCCGCCAGAATTCGCATCTTTGCCTGATATTAAATCCAAAAAGGAATATCCAATGACCAAACCATCCATATCGATCATCATGCCAGTCTATAATGTCGAACAATATGTCTCGGCGGCGATCAACTCCGTGCTCGCCCAGACTTTCGAAAATTTCGAGCTCATCATCGTCGACGATGGCGGGGGCGACAGAAGCGTTGAAATTTGCGCGTCGTTTGACGATCCGCGTATCCGCATTATCTCGCAGGTTAATCGCGGCCTTGCCGGCGCCCGGAATACCGGCATATCGGCAGCGCGCGGCGAATATATCGCACTGCTCGATTCCGACGACAGCTGGAACCCGGAGAAACTGGCGCTGCACAAAATCCATCTGGACAGCAATCCGCAAGTCGGCGTCAGCTACAGCGGTTCCCGCTTCATGGATGCACAGGGGACCCCTCTCCGTCAGGCGCAACGGCCCAAACTGGAAAATATTACCGCACAAGATATTCTGACCCGCAATCCGGTCGGCAATGGCTCTGCAGCCGTCATCCGCAAAACGGCGCTCGATATTATTGCTTTCCATCATCCGGAAGAAACACGGCGACTGTGCTTTTTTGACGAGGCCTTTCGCCAATCCGAAGATATAGAGCTTTGGATCCGGCTCGCGCTGACGAGCGGGTGTCGTTTTGAAGGCATCGACGGTCTGCTGACCAACTATCGCATAATATCCGGCGGTTTGTCGGCTAATATTGCAGCCCAATATGATAGCTGGAACCGGATGATGACCAAGACACAGATCAGTGCACCGGAATTTCTTGCTCAATTTGGTGATGAAGCGCGGGCTTATCAGTTGCGCTATCTTGCCCGTCGGGCCGTGCAAATGGGCGATGGAGCATTCGCGCTCAGTCTTCTCAAAGAGGCTTTTGCCATTTCTTCAAAGCCTCTGGTGAAAGAGCCGGTCAAATCGGCAGTCACTTTTCTCGCGGCGACTGCTGCACGCTACCTGCCAACAAATCTTGTCAGCAAGCTGGCCGCCAGCTGGACGGGCGGAAGGGCAGTAGCATGACCGAATTGCCAAAAATTGTTCATTTGCTAGACGATCTGTCGCTTGGCGGCGTAACCCGCAGTCTGGAACTGTTCCGGCACCCTGCGCTCAAGCGGCATTATGATTTTACAACCGAAGAAGTCCAGCCCGATTGGAGTATAGCGCCAAAAATTGACGCAGCGGTGATCGTTGTCCATTTTTCAGTGAGCTGGAAAACCCTGCCCTTTCTCTATTCGCTGGCCGCGCGCAATCCGCGCTCCAGTCTGGTGCTTATGGAGCACAGCTATTCCCGGGAATGGGAAGGGCTGTATGTTTCCGAGCAAGCGCGTTTCCGTTCCATGCTGAAGCTGGCCCACAAGATATTTGATCGCGTAATATGTGTCTCCAACGCCCAAGCTATCTGGCTGCAGGAAGTGGCTGATCTCCGCGAACCGAAGCGGAAGGTCATATATCCCTGGAGTGATATGCAAGGATTGGCGCAGCTTTCGCGCCCGCACTTTTCGTTGAAAGAGCCCATCACAATTGGTGCCTATGGCCGGTTTGTCGAGGACAAAGGTCTGGAAAGGCTGATTGATGCGATGAATCTTCTGGGTGATAAAAACGAAGTGAAACTGCTGATCGGCGGATTTGGCCCGGACGAAGACAAGCTGAAGCGAATGGCCGGATCAAATCCCGATATTTCATTTTACGGGCCGGTAGAGCGGGTTGACGACTTTCTCGGGCAATGCGACGTGGTCGCTATTCCGTCGAAATTTGAAAGCTATGGTCTGGTCGCAACCGAAGCACGCCTGGCTGCCCGTCCGATATTTGTTTCCGGTGTTGGCGGCCTGTCGGAACAGGTCGGCGATGCTGGTTTGATCATAGACTTTGACGACCAAGTCTCGGTCGTCAAATGGATGGAGGGCTTGCGTCATATGCCACTGATCAGCATGTCGGTTGCGGCACGCGAGGCCTGTCTTCGCGTCACCGAACAGCGCGTTGAAGCCTGGCTTGAAATATTGACGGACCTTATCTTATCTCCAGCCAGTCTCAAGGCTGCATAAGCAGCTGATTGCTTGTCGGTCTGACCGGACCAACGAAATGGCTCTCGCGGTTGCGAGGGCTTTTTTGTGTCTGACAGGCTGGTTTGTGCGGACCGGGTGGTTTGTCGTCCACGCGGCTTTATTCGCGTCTGAAATGGATCAAGAAGACGACAGTCCGATCCCAGTTTGAGCCCGCATCTGATCGCAGGGGTAAAGAAAGAGCCCTGATGAGGGTGCCGAACAACGCACTGCGGCAGGTGACATTGCTGAACCGCAATGGCTCGCAATCCAGAAAAAGGGCGGTCAGCTAGGCTCCACCTGCTGGCAATTTTGCAACGCCATGCCGATCAGCAGCAGGGCCGGCCAGTAGAGATAGGCCAGAGATTCCAGATTCTCGCCGAAGCTGTACATCAGCAAAAGTAGGGCCAACGAAAGCCCCATCCGTCCCAATGCGGAGGTTAAGGCAGAGCGCAGAAGCAAAGCCAGTGTGACCATCATCGGTATGGCCAGCGCGAACAGCCCCAACAGGCCTTTTACGAACAATAGTCCATACCAACTGTGGTGACTGCCAATCGGCATATATTCGACCAGATGCGGGCCGCGCTCGACTATACCATGGCCGAACCAGAAGGCTTCGGCTTGCCAGCGTTCCACTGCAATCCGGCCCAATGTTTCACGCACCCTTGTTGAGTCAGCACGGGCCCCGGAAAATTCAGATTTTGCGAGATTCAGCGCCTCGAGAATATCAATCGCAAACCATCCAGCCAGCAAGACAAATGGCAATATCACAAACCACATCCACGGGCGGGTAACCTGGCTGAAAAAGAAGGAAATGGGAGCGACAATCACCAGGCCGACAAGAGCAAGTCGCGATTGGGACAATATGATCATAGCAAGGGCAGCAGCGATACCCCAGCTTCTCCAACCACGGTCTTTCTCCTGAATCGCGCAGACCAGATAAACCAGGCCGATCATCCCGGCTGCGGGCGACCATGGCGCAAAAAACTGCCACCGAGGTACCCCGGACCCGGGCTCCAAAGTGTAAAGGATCGTGGCAAAATATTCTGGACCGGATCCGCCAATTATCTTTAACGGCGAAACCCACAGGCTCGGGGGCAAACCGACCAAGGGTGCGGCCAGAAACAAGGGTAGCAGAAATATCGTATATTTCCCGGTTCGGCAGATCGCCCGATAGACAATCTCGGCCCTGATCGGGAGCACCGCGCCAGCAAATATGAACAACGCAATGAGAAGCCAGCCCTTCGCCCAGCCAATCGTGGATTTGATAATCACTCCCGTACCGAGACTGAAATTCAGATGTCCCGCTACCAAAATTACCAACATCATGATCATCGAGACGAGCCATATCGATACAGACCAGTGCGGCGTTGTCAGTCGCTTGGCTTTTGGCAAGCTCGGTGCGATATAGTAGAAATAGAGTGCTTGCAGGGAGAGTATACATCCCAGCACCGGCCCAGCAATATATAGGCCGCCTATCAACCATAATAGCCATGTGGCTATTATGGTATAATAGATCAGATTTTCGGCGCTATTCTGCGAATGATCGGTTGTCTGAACCATAATAATGCCAGTCCTACGAGGATGATGAAGGTTGCACCGGTTGCGCCCAATAAAGCGAGCAGAACAGAAGGGCTCGACGGCGATTGCGGCAAGGATGGCTGTTCCAGTGTTTGCACCAATGGATAGGAAGCAAAAGGATCCTGCTTGTTGGTATCAACCCGCGCCAGCGCGGAAGAAAATACCGCTTCGGCCACCCTGTGATCTCGCACAAGATCTGCCAGTTTCGACGCCTGCTTGACCAGCTTTTCGCTTTTCATGGATTGATCGGAAATGTCTCTGCGTATCTCGGCAAGGCCTGCCTGCGCACCAGCGCTTTGGGAGTTGGCCACGATCATTCCCTGCATCATATTGGCTCTGCCATCGGCAACCGCGATATCCACGTTTTTCAAAATCGCATTGGCACCGAGGCCCGTCAGAGAGCGTCCTCGTTTGACCAGGGCGCTTTTTAGCTGTTCCCGCTCGGAGCTGGCCTGCACCATGTCGCCGTGATTGTCGCCCAATGTGGCTTCTTTTTCCTGGACCTCAACTTCCAGTTTTGCATAACGCTCCGCCAGCTGCTGGAAAACCGGGTCTGATCGCAAGCGCAACGCAGTATTGGCACCATTGACACTCTTGCCGAGAATGGAAGAGAAGCGTCCGGATTCTGCGGATTTCTGCCGCAGCATGATCCGGGCCTCCCGCTCTTGCTGACGCAGCGCGTCCATATTGGCGATCCGGGTGTTGAATTGATCCAGCGACACCAGCCCCGTTTTTGCTTGAAAATCCAGCAAGGCCTGCTGTGTCGTTCTGACTTTCTTTTCCAGCACCACCAGATTTTTATTGTCGGAATTTTCCCGCATTTCTGCTTCGTTTTTGCGCAATTCATCCAGCTGTTTCAGGAATGTATCTTTCAAGGCGATGGCCCGATCGTTCGCCTGCTCACCGCTTGCGCCAATCATTTCCACCTGAATCAGGTTCGTCTGGTCAATCAGCTTAACATTGGGAGCGGGGAACTTGTGCAGCTGATCTCCGGACTTTTCTGCGCTCTGCCGCAAAGTTTTGTCCGTCATCAGCAGGCGCTTGTAATTCTCGGTCGGGCTGAGCGTGGCGCTGGAAAAAGCAGAAGAAACCGATGATTGTGCCTGACCAATGCTTTCCACATTCAATGACCCGCCAGCGCCTGAGCCTGGCAATATCAGGGTGAATTTGCTGCGATACTGATCGGGCGCCAAAGCCAGAAACAAGCCTGTCAGAACCCAGATTACGACAATCCATATCGCCGCCGTCTTCAGATAGCGCCGGTGACGCATGCGCATCGGCTTCCGGTTTTTCACGGCGTTCCAGAGGCGTGTGTGCAAGCCGGGCTGATCGATGATTTCCTGCTGCATGATCAATCCAGATTTTTCAGGAGAAAATATGGGGAAGCAGTTTCGCCGACGAGGCTGATCACATCCCGAACATTCATCGCGAAGCTATCGTAGCAGGCAAGGCTGTCACCCGGCATGAGATAAGGGTCCTTGCCATCGCGATCATCCTGACGGACCAGCTTTTCGACCGAGCGCTGGATGACAACCGATTTCCCGTTAATCGGGTTGCGTGACATCAGGACAACTTTTCGGGCTGCATTCATCGCCGATCCGCCGACACAGTTTGCGGCCACCATAGCCTGTGAAAGTCGGGTTCCGTAAGGCAGGTTTGTCGCATCCCGATTAATCGCGGATGAGGCGTTGTTGCTTGCCGGACGGGACAGGTTTGACATGTAAACCCTGATCCCTGGCGCCGTAATCTGCGATGGCTTCACCAAGGCATCCTGGAAACAAGTCCGCGATCCGACAATGACCCGGTCGTTAGCCGTCAATGCAATGTCATCAATAGCCTCACCGTATATCGCCCCGTTAAGGTCGATTTTCGACCATTGTCCGCCGCGGACAAGATATACAGCAGAAAGATCAGCGTCGGGCCGCACGCCGCCAGCCGCTCGCAATGTCGTCGTCAAAGACCGGTTGGCATTGCGATCACCGGAATCACTGTTGCTCAAATTCACGCCACGGGTTTCTGCATTGCGTTCTCCCACCCGGATCATTCCGGGTTCGAACACCGCGCCGCTGACCGCGATGCTGATTCCACCCAATTCCAGCAATTGCAACCTTACACTGTTCTTGAGGCCCCGAATAAGCCCTGCATCCGCCAAATTTTGTGCAATGGCTCTTTCGGCCTCGACGATGGATTTTCCGGCCATTGCTGTCACCAGTCGTCCATCGAGGGTGATCGTACCATTAGCGGCCAACACATAGGTCCGCGACAGGCTGTCCTTGTCTCCAGCAACTTTCAGGCGAACCCGGTCGCCGGATGCCAGCAGATCAGGTGTGCTGGCAAATATATGCGATGCTATCTGCTGGGTCGGCAAGTCATGCGTGGGAGCCATTGCGACCTGACATGAGCCATAGACTTCTGCGGTGGCTTCGAATTGCTGTGGCGCGTATTGGCTGCCAACAGCGTTTGCAGGTCGTTCCATGGTCGCGCAGCCGCCAAGAAGCGAAGCGGAAATAAGAATAGCGATTGTTTTGTGTGTCATATTTCACCTGAAGATTGAGTTCAGGCTACACATTGCAACGGCCGTGCCATTGTCTGTTTTATGCGACTTACCAAGGTTAATGTTTCGAAAATGCAAAATATTCCAGCGTTCGTTTGCATTTTGCAAAGCCTTTGTCGCATATTGCAAGATCGTATCGTTGCAAAATGCAAATCCGCAATAAGGGATCGCTGAAATCAGCCATTCTCATTTTGGCATAGAAGATGCTTTGATTTGAAGAGCATCCGGTATGAAAAGGAATGGAGCAAGATGAAGGGTATAATTTTTACGGAGTTGGTGCGATTTATGGAGAAAGTCCAATCGCCGGAATTTGCCGACCAAGTGATCTCAGGCGCGGCCCTGCCCAATGATGGTGCCTTTACTTCCATTGGCAATTATCCTTCAGAATATGCTTTGGCAATGGTCGGAAAAGCTTCTGAACAATCCGGCATCGAAGCTACCGAGCTTTGCCGTTTGTTCGGCAAATATCTCTACGACCGGTTCAACATATTATATCCGCATATCATGGAATCCTACAAAACAGCGGAAGCTCTTTTGACCCATGTCGGCAGCCATATTCACACAGAAGTCTGTGTTCTCTATCCGGATGCGCGCCCTCCTCAGGTCACTGCGGAAGAGCAAAATGGTGAAACGGTCATACACTATCTCTCGCATCGACCGATGGCGGCTATTGCTCATGGAATGGTCCAGGGCTGCATGGAATATTATAATGACCGGCGTTCATTGGAATGGGAATGTGCCGTTGATGGAAAGTCAGCGATATTCAGGATAAAAGGATAAGCCCGTGTCCAGCCCCAAAATACTGATCATCGAAGACATAGCGTCACTGTCCATTGCTTATGCAGGTCATTTGGAAACTGCGGGCTTTCGCTCCGTAATTGTCGATAATCTCGCCGATGCCAGCACGGAATTGGGGCATAGTAAGGCCGGGTTCTCGGCTGTTCTGCTGGATCTGCAATTGCCCGATGGCAACGGTCTCGACTGGCTGGAGCATAATGCGGCCATATTGTCCGAAATCCCTGTCATTGTTGCGACGGCAGATGGGTCAATCAATCGGGCAATCGACGCAATGCGCTTGGGTGCCTATGATTTCATGGTCAAGCCGCTGTCACCATCCCGCCTGGTGACGGCAATGAAAGGGGCTGTTGAGGTCGCAAAATCTGTCCAAGCAGACGTAAAGGAGGATTCAGACAAGCTTTCCGATACCAGCGATTTTGCAGGCTTCATTGGTTCCAGCCCGCCGATGCAGGAAGTCTATCGCCAGATAAAAAATGTCGCCAATTCCAAGGCGACGGTCTTTATCACCGGCGAAAGCGGGACGGGTAAAGAGGTTTGCGCTGATGCAATCCACAAGTCCGGCCCCAGAGGCACCAAACCATTCATTGCCATCAATTGCGGCGCGATTCCGGAAGATCTGCTGGAATCAGAACTTTTTGGGCATCTGAAAGGTTCATTCACCGGTGCAATTGCTGATCGAGTTGGTGCCGTGCAGGCGGCTCATGGCGGAACCCTTTTTCTCGATGAGATTTGCGAGATGCAACTGAAGTTGCAGGTCAAGCTGCTGCGCTTCCTGCAGACCGGTACCGTTCAGAGAGTGGGCGCGACCAAGGCCGAGGATGTCGATGTGCGGATAATCTGCGCGACCAATCGAAATCCGGCACGGGAAGTCGCGCAAGGACGTTTCCGGGAAGACCTTTACTATCGGCTCGCCGTTGTCCCTGTCGATCTGCCACCGCTCCGAGAAAGAGGCAGTGATATCACGCTGCTGGCAAATTCCTTCTTGATGAAATTCGCCGAGGAAGAGGGAAAGAAGTTCCTGCCGTTAAGTTCCAGCTTGGCTGAAAATTTCGAACGCCATAATTGGCCCGGAAATGTCCGCGAACTGCAAAACCTCATGCGCCGTGCAGCAGTGATGTTTGGCGGCCCCAATCTGGACACGAGCATTTTGCCGGAATTTGTAGACCGGACAGTCCAAACACAAAAAACTGCCGAGCGCCCCTCTTTGTCGTTCGAGCCAAGTGTGGAACCATCAGCAAATAGCAGGATGGACCAGTCTGACGGGTTCAGCGGGTTCGATGGCATGACACTCGATCAGATCGAGCAGGTGGTCGTGGAACGGGCGGTTCGCAGCTGCAACGGCAGCTTGACCAAAGCGGCCCAGAAACTAGGCGTCAGCCCGTCAACGCTCTATCGGAAACGAGAGAAATGGAACACATCATCGCTTGCAACCTAGCTTGGTTGCGCGAAAAGATTTGCTCGATCGATATCTATTATCAGTGGGCAATCGTCTTTTTTGATATCCCGCCCGTTCTTCCGATATACTAGGGAAGGTACAGGCAACTAATTCGAACGGAACACGATTGCGTTCGAAAGAAGCTTTTTGCATTTGCCGATACTATCCCAGCCTCAAATCTATCGCTCTCCAAGTTGATGTAACATTGCCCACCCGAAAAATCGCTTGAAGATATGCCTGCTTAAAAGCCGACCGAAGCACGTATCCCGACTGCAAGGGCATCGGGCAAGCCCTTGTCGGCGCCCGGATTGATTATATACTGAATTGAGGGCTGAATACTCAGATCTTTGCTGACTTGCGACGCCAATGTCAGTTCGATGGCTGTTTCAGTCTCCAGTGCCAGCTCTGGGTCTGCAAGCGGGCTTCTGGAGATATCGCTGGAGCGAGCATGGGCGACGGCTAGACCAGCCATGTGTTTCTCTCCGAATTCTGCGGCAACCCCGCCAGAGAGGAAAAATCCATAGGGGTGAACTTCATCCGATGCGACACCGATGCGTGCAAAAGCTGAAATATTGCCTTGCGCGCCTTCACGGAGAAGCGTTTCTCCGCGGAGATAATAGCCGTTGCTGGTGCTTTTACCCGAACCGTCCAACCGGTCCTGCTTTTTGCTATAGCCCCAGGCCCCTGCCAATATTCTGCTGTTGCCATTGGTCCAGTCCAGTTCACCGATGAAAAGCGCGCCATCATTCAATTTTATTGTGGTACGAGAAGGGCGCTCAGGATCGCCGGGTACGCCGTCGAGTATCGCCGCGCGGACGGTCAGGCCATCGGCCAGCTGTGTTTGGATCCGTACCGCCAGGCTCGTGAGCGGGAAAATGGAAGGACCATTTTCCCCGCTCTGCGCAATATCTGAGCCAATGCCATGCGCGCTATTGATAAAAAGGGATGATGTTTCCAGCGCATCAAATTCGGAATTGAGATCAAACAGGCCAATTTTGACCTTGGATGATGCACCAAATTCTTGCTCGATCCATGCTTCATATAAGCGAACGGCTTGCTCACCGGTTTCAATATTCGACACGGTTTGGCCATCGCCGGTCAATTCTGACAAAGAATACCCGTTATTGTACAGGCCATAGATGAAGGCGGTTGCGCCCTTCCATCCGATAGCCCGTTCCAGATCAAGTTCAGCAGTGACGTCAAGGTTGTCGAGATAACGCCAGCCATTTTCCACCCCGCCATCATTATACCAAATATCGGCAGTGTAGGCAGCGTGGACCAGTAACGCAGCCTGTTCATTTTCTAGCCCATCGACCGCAATGATGATATCATCACCATGACGACTGTGCGTGTCAGCCTCGGCGACGGTGGGGAAAATGAGAAAGGCCGCCGCCAATCCCGCTGCGGTAAATTTCAGAGAGCGCTTATTCTTTTTCATAAGCCTCGGTCCAAATGCCGAGCGGGGTACCCGACAATGCCGATATGATCGATTGGCGCACGTCTGCGCTTTCATCCTGGGCCAGTTTGAAACGGGGAACCGCCGAGCTTATAGTCGCCCTAAATCCGATTATTTGTTTCGCCAGCTTATCAAAACGCTCACCAAGACGGGAAATATCCCAGCCAGCAGGACCTTCCATATGAGATACCAACTGGGTGATCGCCGCGCGGGTGAGGTCCTCGCTGGCTTTTATGTCTCCGCTTAATATGGCCGAAGCGAAATTCCATGTCGGCGCCCAATCTGTTTTTCCTGTCACCGAAGGCGCAATATAGGCGTTGGGGCCGAGGAACAAAAAGGTCGCAGCACCATTTTCTTGCAGAATTTTCAGGGCTGGCCTGCTTTTGGGCAAATGACCCAGCAGCGAGACAAGCCCGCCATCGGGATCGCGCTCCAATATGACGGGCATCAACAATGCGGTATCGGGCTGTGCATGAGGGACGATCCAGCATAATGGCGTCTGGTCGATCAAAGCCTGAATATGGTCGGGCGGAATATCGCCAAATTGATTGCCCAAGATATAAGTCCCTTAATCAATATCTTTATTTTCAGATGCTGGCTTTTCGAAAAGCGCGATCTGCTTCTGCCTGGCAATTACAGCAGTCTGCCGGCCTGATCTGCAAATAGAAGGCCATCTATTGTGGTAATCGGGTCAGAGAACGATTCGGGGCATGATGTTCTAACGCGACCCGTACAAGGGGGCCAAACTCAGCCGGCACACGATATTATTTGTCGGAAAGATACTGGCTGGGCGAGACTCCGAACGCCTTTCGAAACATGGCGCTAAAACCGCTAAGGCTATCATAGCCGACTTCGAAAGATACGCGTGTGATGGATTCTCCCGACGCCAGTAGCGAGAGCGCTTCCATCAATCGGATCTGTTGCCGCCAAACGGCCAAACCAGTCCCGGTTTCCTGTTTGAATTTGCGCGTAAACGTACGTCTTCCCATTGCGGCCAGGGCTGCCCAGTCATCAATGTCGCGCGGATCGGACGGGTCAGCAATAATGGCCCGGCAGACCCGCAAAAGCTGGGCATTTTGAGGCATGTTCAATTGATAGGGAGCGGTTGGCATCCGCTCAATTTCCGCGAGCATGAGTCGCACTATATTTCCCTCTCGCCCATCAATGTCATAAAGAGGATCGAAGCCGACAATCTCCAATATAAGGGCTTTCAACAAGTCGGACACTTCAAACACTCTGCACTTTGTAAGCCCCACCCCGATGCTGGGCTCCAGATATAAAGTGCGCAACGATACTGCGCCGCGGCAGGAAACTTCATGTTCGGTCTGCGCAGGCAACCAAACCGCGCGCTGCGGGGGAATGACCAAGCTGGTATCAAGCGTGGTAACTGCCATGACACCGGTAGAGGCAAATAATATCTGGGCGTGATCATGGCTGTGCATTGGATCGACAAAACCAGGTGGATATTCATCATCTAACGTCACAACTGGACGATCTATCCCAAGTACGTCGAAACTATGCTTGATGGCCCGACCTCTTCATTGATGGTAGATATTTTCTTATGAGGCCAAAAATTTACAGCGACAAGCGAAAATGGTGCTCCGACCCTTTTTGTTGCGTGATTGGCCCGAAAATCTAGGAATATGATTTGCGGTTGCGCCACATTGATAAAAGCTCATTTTGAGTGGGTTGAGCAAAAAGGAATATAAGTGGCTTTGACAACAACCGTTGATAATCATGATGACGTCGATCCAGACATCCGATCATTTGTAGATATCATTAACCGGTCCTATGAGGAGCAGACGGTCGACGGCGATGTGTCGCTTGCCCGTCGTAGAGAGATTGCAGAGCTTGTGCGCACACCTTGGCGTAGTGGCGGACCAGAAATGGCCGAGACACTCGAGTTCAATCTTGATGGACTAATTGTCAGGCTGCACCGCCCGATTGATGAAAAGCCACTGCCCGCTACTTTATATATCCATGGCGGTGGCTGGATGATTTTCAGCATTGATACGCACGACCGGCTGATGCGCGAATATGCAGCGCGCGCTGGCTGCGTCGTTGTTGGGATAGAATATAGCCTATCGCCCGAAGCAAAATTCCCGGTTGCCCTGGATGAGATTATAACCGTGCTGTCATGGATGCGTGAAAATGCAGATGCGCTTGGTATTGATTCCCAAAAGCTGGCGATCGGCGGCGATTCTGCCGGAGCGAACCTGTCAGTCGCTGCATGTCTTAAGCTGCGCGAGCTGGGTCAAGAGCAGCCCCAAGCGATGATATTGAATTACGGCGCCTTTGATCCCGAACCTGCTCCCAGCTATCAAAGGTTCGGCGGGCCTTCTTATGCTTTGAATGCAGCTGAAATGGACGATTTCTGGGAAGGCTATGTGACCAGCGCGGAAGATCTGGGCAATCCGCTCGTCGCCGTCGCACTGGCCGACCCTTCGGGATTACCGCCCAGTTTCTTTGCTATTGCACAATGTGACATACTGGCGGACTGCAATCATGCATTGGCGCGAAAAATGCGCGATGCCGATGTTCAGGTCAAAGCTGTCGAATATGCCGGCGCAACGCATAGCTTCCTGGAAGCGGTATCAATTGCTCCTCTGGCGGTTCAGGCCCTGGAAGATCAGGCAGCATGGCTGAAGAAGATTTGGAGCAGTTGATTTTTGGCGTCTGAGCAAGTCTTGAATAAGGGGTTATTGATATTTTTACTCTGAGAACTGACCGACTTATGTCCCGGCGATCGCCGCGAATGCCAGCTATCAGCATTTGTATCATGGCTGTGCTTTTTCTTGTAAATCCATGGGTTTCAACGGCACTGGCAAAAGCTCCAGCCACCCAGGATGCGGTTTTCAAAGTTGGTGAATATGGTGTTGCGGAGAGCAAATATAGACCGCTGAAAAGACAGGATATGGTGCTCGCCGGCGCGACCATATTGGATGGTTCGGGTAAAAAAATTACCGGCGATATACTGGTCCGCGAGGGCAAAATCATTGCCGTGGGGAGCTTTGATATTCCCGAGGGAATATTGATCGTTGATGCCAAAGGCAAATGGATTACCCCTGGCCTGATTGACGTACACACCCATTACGGAACCTATTTATTACCGCAGACGCCAGCAGATTGGGAAGTGTCTGATGTATTGGAAAATAGCTCACCCAATGTAGCCGATACCTGGATCGAGCATGCCGTACGGCCATCCGACCCGGCTTTTCGTTATGCACTTGCGGGCGGGGTTACGGCATTGCAGATATTGCCCGGTTCGGGGGCGCTGTTTGGCGGACGGTCGGTCGTCGTCAAACCTGTTCCTGCTGTAACCCTGGCAGAGATGCGCTTCCCTGGTGCACCGCAAGGTCTCAAAATGGCCTGTGGTTCAAATCCATCCAATAGTTTTGGGGGCAAAGGGCAATATCCCAATAGTCGCCAAGGGCAGATTGCGGGTGTGCGAAAGGCATTTTTACAAGCACAGGCCTATAGCAAGAAGCGCTTGAAAGTGGTTGGAAACACTACAGCTGTATTGGACGCCCCGGGTGATCGGGATTTAATATCGGAAACACTAGCCGCGACGATGAACGGTGAGCTTCCGGTGCATCTACACTGCTACCGCGCCGAAGATATTGCGACCTGGATTGAAGTCCTCGCAGAATTCAACGTAAAAATAGCCGCTGTTCATCATGCCAGTGAAGCATATAAAATTAGCGCGTTATTGGCCGCAAAAGAGATCTGTGCTGCCGTCTGGCCCGATTGGTGGGGGTTCAAGAGGGAAGCAGAAGATGCGATTCCCGAGAACGCAGCCTTTATTGATGCGGCTGGTGGGTGCGCCATTATGCATAGCGATATTCCTCTGCTCGGGAGCTTGCTCAATTTGGAGGCAGCCAAGGCTGCGGCGGCCGGTCGGCGTGCTGGACTGGCCATTCCGCCAGAGCAGGCCATTCGCTGGGTTACCTCCAATGCAGCAAAGGCCCTAGGGCTAGAGGACCGTATTGGCACGATTGCAGCCAATATGAACGCTGACATTGTGATTTGGTCGGGCGATCCGTTTAGCGTCTACAGCAAAGCGGTAACCGTCTATATTGACGGCGCAGCGATATTCGATTCCAGTCACTCTGAAGAAAAACGTCTGAGCGATTTCGAGCTAGGCCGACCTGCAAAGGAGCCAGTGCCATGAAAGTAAATCTACTTTGGGTCGCCATGTTTGCGTTATCGGCGACGGGCGTAATTGCAGCGCCAGCAACGGCTGAAACAATATTTATCACGAACGCGCATCTGATTGATGGTGTTCGGGATAGTCGCGACGTCACGATAGAAATTTCCAACGGCAAGGTTGTCGCTATTGGGAGCGATAATCCTGATGCAAGCCGGGGTACAATCATCGATGCCGATGGTCAGCCCGTAACCTCCTCTATTTATGCGGCAGCAACACAAATAGGGATCGTCGAGCAGGGCGGCGCGTCAGACACAGACGACCGAAGCGTCGCGTCGGGACCGCTTGGCGCCGCTTATCAGGTGGCATATTCCGTCGATCCCAACAATTTGCTCATTCAAGAGGCCCGGGCGCAAGGCGTTGCACGGGCTATGCTTTTTCCCGGTGGCGGAAGCGATATATTTGCTGGCAGCGGCGCGCTTATCTACCTGCGTGACGGATCCGATCTCGTCGTAAAAGCGAATGCAGCCCTTTTTACCGGTGGATCATCGTCCATCGCTGCTGCTGGCGATTCTCGCGGCGCGTTTTGGCAACTCATCCGGAACGCATTGCACGAGGCGCGACAGTCTAAGTCAAAAAAAACGGATCATCCCCTGGTCAATCAGCTAACCAGCGGGTTGCAACTAAAGGCGCTGCGTCCGGTAGTGGACAGGGACATCCCGCTGGCGATCTGGGCAAACCGGGAGACTGATATCCGCAGCGCTGCCGGACTGGCACACGATTATGATATTAAGGTTGTGATATTGGGCGGAGCGGAGGCATGGCGCGCAACTGATGTTTTGGTCGGGAAAAACATTTCGGTTGTCCTTGACCCGCTGGATGAACTACCGGCATCCTATGAGCTTGTAGGCGCGCGCCGCGACAATGCCGCACTACTCGACAAAGCGGGTGTGAGATTTGCTTTCATGGTCTCCGGCCAAGGCATCTATCTTTCTTATAACGTCGGCCCCGCATTGCGAGAAGGAGCAGGAATAGCGGTTGCTAACGGCTTGTCTTATGCCGCTGCCCTACGCGCGATTACTTCAAGCCCGGGAGAAATTTGGGGCGATGAGACAACTAGAGGCCTAGCGCCCGGCGTGTTAGCCGATTTGGTGATTTGGGATGGTGACCCGTTAGAGCCTAGTAGTGCGCCCGCACATATATTTGTCGGCGGAAAAATGGTTTCACGCGAGACACGGCAGATACTTCTGCGAAACCGTTATATGCCGGCAGAGTTAAAGCAATGACCCGCGTGTTGTATGAATTGGTCCTATTGCTCGGATCGGCAGCCATTCTACCGCTCACTGCACTCGCGCATGACGAAATGGCGCGTCGCGGTAGTCCGTCCGGTCCGGCGACCGGTGTGCAATTGCAGAAGCCGGAGCCGCTGGCGCCGCGTGGGCAGTCACTGCCACTCAAGCCGGCCCGTCAGATCGCATTGAACGTCAGCTCGGGCACGTGGCTTTCGCCTGATATTTCGCCCGATGGTGAAACGATCGTTTTTGAAATGCTGGGCGATTTATACAGAATGCCCATTACCGGCGGAGCGGCTAAACCACTCACCGTTGGAATGGCGTTTGATTCACAGCCGGTCTTTGCGCCCAATGGCAAATCTATCGCTTATGTCAGCGATCGTTCCGGTGCGGAAAATATCTGGGTCTCAAACACCGACGGCAGCTCGCCGCGGCAAGTCACTCTGTTTGACGGCAACACGGTTTTTGTGTCGCCTGCATGGAGCGCCGATGGAAAATATATCTATGCCACGCGATATTTCGCCAATCAGGATGGGTATGAGCTTTGGAAATTTGATGCCAAGAACGGCAAGGGCAAAGCTGCCCTCCCCTTGAACGGCGAAACAGGTAGCCAGCAGCATAGCCTCGGAGCCTCGTTTTCTTCTGACGGGCGGCACCTGTATTTCGCTCGCCATACAGGGCGATTTGATCATGAAAATATTCCTGAATGGACAATCGTTCAGCGTGATTTGAACAGCGGCGAAGACGTCGTGCTGATTTCCGCGCCACGCAGCCCGCGACCGGATCTGGTGCTCGGCACTGCGTTTCGACCGGCCATATCGCCCGATGGCAAGTTGCTGCTGTACGGCGTGCGAGAGCACGGAAAAACCGGGTTGATGCTTTATGATATCAAGTCAAAGGAAAGGCGTTGGCTGGTTTATCCGGCCCAGCAAGACATGCTGCAAGGATCGGCCTGGCGCGACATGATGCCTCGGCATGTGTTTACGCCGGATAGCAAAGCAATCATTGCCAATATAGGTGGGAAAATTGTCCGTATCGACGTTGCGTCAGGCGCAAGGGCCGACATTGCTTTTCATGTGTCCGAGTCGATAGGAATTGGCCCCTCGACGCGTCAGGATATTGAGGAAAAAGACGGCGCCGTCAAAATCCGCATGATCCAGCATCCGGTTGCTTCTCCCGATGGCAATATATTGGCTTTTTCGGCGCTCGGTTCCCTTTACCTCATGCCACTGGAAACTGCGGCCACAACCAAAAATATCACCAACGGTTTCATGCCCGGCTTTTCACCCGACGGGCGCAGCCTGACGTTTATACGCTGGACGGCAAAAGATTCCGGACATGTGTGGCTTAGGGACCTGCAAAGCGGTGCCGAACGGCAAGTCAGCAAAGTTGCGGCCTTTTACACCGATCCGGCTTTCACACCTGATGGCCAGAATATCATTGCGCTACGCTCAGATAATGACGCGCGAATGCTATCCTATATGGAATTTGGCACGACCCGACAGGCCGATCTGGTTGAAATAGCGATTGTGGATGGCAAGGAAACCGTTCTTGCATCGGGGAAAATGGGGGGGCTCCCGCATTTTGGGCCCGAGCCGGCAAAGATCTATATAAATTTTGAAGACGGCGTTTATGCTATCGACCGGTCTGAAAAGGACAAGGCGAAAATTGCCGGCGTAACCGGACCAAATTGGTATTTTCTTTCCGGCAGAGCGAATGTCGATGATCTGCGGATTAGCCCGAATGGCCGGGAGGCACTGGTCCAAATTGCACAGCAACTGACATTGATCACATTGCCCGACAAAGGTGACGTTGTAGATCTGAGTGACGCTCGTCTGCCGAAACGAAGGCTGACCGATGTTGGGGCAGACTATTTCGGTTGGTCTGCCGATGGGAAATCACTGGGCTGGTCGATTGGCTCAACATGGTATTCGCGCTCGCGTGATGGCATCTCGCTCGAGAAAGATGCTGCAGGCCGCACGCCGCAAGTTGCTGGTGAAGCTTATAGTGCCAATATCACATTGCCTCGCGCAAATATTGGACAGGGAACGGTTTTGTTCCGCGGAGCCACCGCTTTGCCGATGGATGGCAATGGCGAAATTCGCAATGCCGATATCCTGGTAAGTGACGGACGCATAAGCGCTATTGGCGTGCGCGGGTCGGTAGAGATTCCGGACGGCACCGAGGTTAAAGACGTTGGCGGGAAATTTATTCTGCCCGGCTTTATCGAAACACACACCCACATCGCCGACGTGCGCCGCGAAGTTTTGGACTTTGAGAGCTGGGGCCCGCTGTCCAGTCTTGCTTATGGCGTCACTACAATCTTTGATCCGTCCACACTGACAATTGATATGCTGGCCTATCAGGATGCCGTAGACGCGGGCTTGATGATCGGCTCCCGCATCCGTTCGACCGGGCCGGCCATTTTTTCGTTCAACGAATTCCAGAGCTATGAAGAAGTTGAAGCTGTCTTGCGCCGCTATCGCGACCACTACCGTCTGAACAATATAAAAATGTACCGCAGCGGCAACCGGCGTGTACGTCAGTGGATTGCGCAGGCTGCGCGCAAGATCGGCCTGCAGCCTACAACGGAGGGGGCCTTGGCGATGAAGCTGGACCTCACGCAGATTATCGATGGCTTTGCGGGAAACGAACATGCTTTGCCGGTGGTCCCGCTGCAGGATGACGTGTTGACCCTGATGTCCGCCAGCGGTGTCGGGTACACAACTACCCTGATGATCGGAAATGGCGGGCCGCAGGGACAGGAATATTTTATTCGGAAAACCGAGCCCTATGATGATCCTAAGCTGCGGCGGTTTGCACCCGGATTTATCGTTGATATGAAAATGCGGAAAACTGCATATCGGCCAATTGAAGATTATCTGTTTCCGTCGGTAGCGGCAAGCGCAGCCGACGTTCAGCGGCGCGGCGGACTTGTTGGTATTGGTTCGCATGGTGAGGTTCCCGGGCTTGGTTTCCACTGGGAAATGCAGGCTCACGCGATGGGCGGCATGACAGCAGCGGAAATATTGCACGCCGCAACAATCGGTTCGGCGCGCGTCATCGGCCGCGAACGTGATCTGGGATCTCTGGAAACCGGGAAGATTGCTGACTTGATCATATTGAACAGCGATCCGCGGGTTAAAATCGAAAACACCCTATCCATAGATAGCGTCATGCTGGCCGGTGTTTTGCGCGACGGTGAAACGATGGACGAGATCTGGCCCAATAAAGTACCGCTCGCGCGCCATTGGTTCTGCGACAGCGTGGCGCCGGGAATGGCCGATCCGTGCAAATAGGGACAATCAATAATCAAGGGGATAATAGAATGAAAATAACGACATCCATACTAACAGCGGTGCTCTTATGTACCTCCACCGCAGTATATGCGCAGAATAGTGACTCTTCAAACGGTTCGGAAGCAATCGAGGCCCCCAAGGAAGTGCAGGACGTTGTGGTAGAGATTTACCGCGTTGCACCGGGCAAGCACAAAGCATTTCTGGAAGCAATTGCCAGCTATGATGAGGTCAACCGCCGCGCAGGCTTGCCTCCGCGTCAGCTTTATATCCACGATTCAGGGGCCTCATGGGATTTCATGTTGATACAGCCCGCCCGCACGCCAGATGCGAACCGCGCGGCATACGGGAAGGCCTGGGAAGATATGGATTTACCGTCTGGACCTGATTTCTTTTTTGAATTTCGATCCATGATCACCGAGCATACAGATACGTCAGCAAGTGGCCCAACAACCGCAGCGGCCTATCTCGCGCTTTCTAAAAAATAGCATCAAGCCTCGTTAATTGGCGCAAAGAAAAGGGGCGGGTAATTAACCCGCCCCTTTTTGTAATCATATTTAGCAATCAGAACTTCTTGGTAACCGTTCCGATAATCTGACGACCCGCACCAAATGTACAATTATTCGCTGCGGCGCACCGCGCAACATATCGCTTGTCCAATATATTTGATCCGTTAATCGCAAAACGCCAACCCGGTGTGTCATAGTGGATGATAGCATCGAACAGCGTTGCGCTGTTGCTTCGGTATACGACAGGATTAAACGTTCCGGGAAGACTACCCGCGCTGGAGCTAGTGTAGCGTCCGCCGATCCCGAACCCCAAGCCGCCCAATGCGCCCTGCTGCAAAGTGTAATCCACGAGTAGAGAAAACTTGTGCTTCGGTGTCACGGGCAAATCTGCGCCGATTTCGACCGCGGTGGCGCTTTCTACAATTTCGCTGTTCGTGTAGCTATAAGACCCGTTGATCGTGAGCTGATCACGAATACGGGTAAGCAATTCGACCTCACCGCCATATACTTCGACTTCACCGGTCTGGACGGAACCAATTGGCGGACCCGTCGGGCCAACTTGCGAAACTACAAGATTTTCCTGCTTAATCTGAAAGGCAGCGACCGATGCGAAAATATCGATATCCGGCCCCAGGCCACGTCCATCATATTTTAGCCCGCCCTCAATCTGCCGTCCTGTGGCAGGTACATAAGCATCACCCACATCGTCTGTGCCGATAACCGGCTCAAATGAAGTGGCATAGCTCACATAAGGTGCGACACCACTTTCGGTGACATAATTCAAACCAACGCGGTAAGTGAATTCATCTTGCTTGTCCGTGGTTCCGGCCGCGCGGTTGTTTACTTCCACCCAGTCGTACCGACCGCTCACCAACAGCTTCAGATTTCCAAGCCCGATTTGGTCCTGCGCATAAATCCCGGTCTGCTTGACCCGTTGATCGTTAAAAGTGAAAATCACATCGGGTGTCGTAATCGGGCCGCCAGCGCCATAAACGGGATCGAAGAGGTCAATGCTGCTAGCGCCGCCAAAACCGAATTTCGCATCATTTTCAACGTTGCGGTAATCCAGACCGACCATCAGCTTATGTTCGATATCACCGGTTGTAATATCTCCATGGAGCCGGCCATCAACGGCAATGCTCGAAGTGTCTTCCTGATAAGGGAAGTTAAAACGGGAAACCGTACGATTGTCCGCATCCAGGCCTGCCCCATATATAACCCGTTGGTCTTCACTATATTCACTATATTTAAAGTTTATATCGAGTCCAAATGAGCTTGAGAAATCGTGCGAGAAATCAAAACCTGCACCATATTGTCGGCGCTCATATTGATTATAATCCGGTTCGCCCAAATTGGTGCTTCGGTCGATCTGACCTAATGGATTGGTAAGGAGCGTGCCCAAGACTGGTAAAAACCCGTTGGTGTCGCCTTTTACCTTGTCATATTGATAATATAGCAATGCGGTGAGGTCGGTGTCGGGGCCAAGATGCGCCGTGAGCGAGGGCGCTGCCAACAGTCTTTCTGCGCTCACTCCATCACGTTCTGCATCTCGATTGCGATATAACATCGTAATGCGCGCATCGAGAAACTCACTCATCGCGCCGGTCATCGTCAGCGCCAGTTGCTTGTAATCATCTTCGCCATATTTGGCAGAAATCTCACCGCCAAATTCCGAACTCGGGCGACGACTGGTCTGGTTGTAAAGCCCACCTGGAGGCGAACTGCCGTAAAGTACCGATGCAGGGCCTTTCAAAATGTCGAACGATTCAAAAGCATAGAGATCGACACCATTGGAAAAAATGGATGTTGTGACCGGCGTGGCCAAGCCGTCGATAAATTGCTTCGGCGTAAAGCCACGGACCTGAATGAAATCGAAGCGAAGATCGGGGCCATAATTCTCACCGGACACGCCAGCGACGTAACGGACAGCTTGCTGCGCATCGATATAGTTTAGCAGATCGATTTGATCGCGAGTAATCACCGAAACCGATTGGGGCGTTTCGATAAGCGGGATGTCTGATTTGGTCGCAGTTATTCCATCTGTTGGAACATAATTTTCGGCTGTAACGACAATGACACGTTCACCGTTTACCTCAGTTTGAGTCGTAGAATTGGGTGCTGGGCGTTGGACTTGCGCATCATCGGCTCCGTCTTGCGCGGCTGCAGGCGTAATCAAAAGCACCGATTGCGCGGCTAAAAAACTGGTCGCGGCTAAGAACCTAAGCCTTAATTTGTTGTGTTTCATATTGTTTCCCCGTTTATTTGGATTGTCCTCTCCATAAGCATGAAGCCTATTCCAACCCTCAATCACCCGCATTGTTTATAGGGTCATACACTATCTGTGGTGGGCCAAATCAGGGGTTTAGCGGCGCTTGCCCATTTTGCGCCGGCGCAAATATAGCTGAAGTCCCAAAACAACCATCAGCGCCATCCACAGTCCGATCAACAAAGTGGCAAAACGACCAAACTTCCCGCCAAATTCTCCCGTATGGAATGGAAACAGACCATCGACAAAACGGCGTCGGCCGGGCGCATTCAGGGCATCATAATCTTGAAGTAACTGTCCATCAATCGCGCTCACCCACACAGCAGTCTTGCCATAGGCCCTGCGGTCTTCGCCAGGCTGCCGGAGGCGAATTTGGTAAATCGGATTTTCGCTATCGGCCAGATATACAGCAGATAAACTGGCTGCAGGATAGGCTTTCATTGCCACAGTAGCGGCTTCGGCAAGCCCAACGGTGATCGGGCCGGTCGATTGCAGAATGGGTTCCACCATTGGTTCCGGGGTGATAATTGTTTCCGTTTGGTCACTGAAGACCAGAAGCACGCCCGCGGCCACGGTGAACAGCGCTGGAATGCCCGCGAGCATACCCAGTGAGCGATGCCATCCATAAGAGCGCGCCACAGGACCCGCCGAAGCCGCTGGCAACTTTAGCGCGCGCCTCCACTGCCCTCGGATCGGCCATGCGAGCACAAGACCGAGCAGGATATTGGTGAATAACAATATGCCGCTAATTCCCACAACCCAACTGCCGACCGCACCGCTCATCAGCTGATGATGGATGGATTTTATGCTATCGATCCAACCTCCATGTGCGAAACGTTCGCCATCGGGTCTGCTTCTCAATATTTCGCCGGCGCCATTCACTCTGACCACTGAACTTCCGTCGGCTGTATCCATGTACAGATCGAAACGTCCGTCTGAACCCGCGCTGGTCCACATGGATCCAATCGAATTGCCTGATCCCTCGGCCGTCAATTGGCCAATACGTTCCTCTATTGCCGGCAGGGACAGGGGGGCGTCTCTTCCGTCAAGAAGCGCATCGTCTATTTCCCAATGGAATATCAAGAACGCACCGGTCACCGCTTGTACAAACCAAAATGCCAGCGCGACCAGACTGATCCAGCGATGCAATAGGAGGGTTGGAGTTTTTAATCGCACCTATGATATATCCTTCAAGCTAAGCGACACGCACGACACCAACTTTAGTAATTATGCCCGACGTTATATGCCGCTACTTTTATTGGGCCGTTTTTTTTAACGCGTGGGCCTTACGCTTTTATCAAGCATATCGAAAACCACCGTAAATTATTGATTTCCTATTTAGCTCATGCATTGGTCGTGCAGTCGGAATGCGACCAGATCTATGCATCTCTGGATAGAAAAATAAACGAGTACAATATTTAGAACCCGACAAGGAAATTAACCCGAAACCGGTTGATCCAATCATCTGCAATAGTTGATCCAGCGTAGGTATCATTTTTACGCCGGTATTTATAATATAGTCCCTGTAAAGTAACTTTATTAGCAAGTGAGTAATCCAACCCAAAACTATGCTGTTGATAATTGGTGGAAATATTAGTGTTGTCTTGAGAAAAAGCCGCGAGCACCGCATCAACGCCGACGTCGGAATAGCCATAGCTCAGGCGCCAGTCGCCAGAATGACCCGAACGGCCGGCAATTATTTCGACGTTGTAGCCACTGTCGTCAGCGACTGCCGCGCCGTAATTTTTTACATAATCACCAACCAGGCGAATAGGCCATTTTTCGTCAAAGCCACTCCAGTTTACCGCAGCGATTGCATCGAGCAAATTAAAGTCTGAAACATAGCGCCCTCCTGAAACAAGGTTTCCTCTGAAGTCACCCGAATCGGCGCCACTAAGAGTGTTTAGACGATAATCATAATATCCCAGTGCCGCTTCGAATGATAATCCGGGCGCGGCGTTGAAACGCACTTGTCCTTGCCCTCCGAACATACGACTATTATCCCCTGCAACGGACTCATCAATAACAAAATAGAGGCTGCTGACTTTCATCTCGCTGTCGCCGACGGATGTCTCGTATATTGCTGATGCACCCTGAGGGGAAACATCGCCATCCCACACCATATCCGTTCTGGAGAAAGGTAGTGCAAACTTGCCTCCGGTAAGGCTCGCCTTGCCGAATGTCAGCGTCGCATAAGCCTGGTCTAGGCTGACCTCAAAGTCATCGTCAAAATTGCTGAGGGTCACGTCTGTACTATTGGGATCATTCGGATCACCGGTCACGATTTGGGCGCCGACAGTCAGCCAGTCAGTTGCGGCATAGCTTGCACGTAGTCGCGCGCGCAAGGTCTGGCGATGACGGTCAAAAGCAGTCTTGTCCCCGCTATTGATTTCGTAGCGAAGGCGAAGGTCTCCCGAAATGTCGAGCTTCCGTTCAATCTCGTCGCTGCGTGCAGCTAAGATGGACGGCTGTGCAAAGCTTTCCGGTTTGATGGCAGGCCTTTCTGGCATGTCATCTCCCGAATAAGTCTCGCGCCCCTCTGAAGCCACTTCCATGGAAGCAAGAGCATTTTCAATAGCCATTATCTTAATCGTCGTCTGCCGCTGTTCTGCTTTCAACGCATCAAGCGACATTCGCAGTTGCAGAAGTTCGGCGGAAGCTGGCGATTTTTGTGCGAGAACAGGCGTCATGGGAACGATGCAGCCTAGCCCGCCCAGCGTCATAGCTGTCATACTATATTGCATTGCTTTTGAATTGCGCTGAAGCATGATTTTTAACGAACTTTGCATCGTCCCCATGTCCCTTAAAATAATATGTGATTGGGTTTTATAAGGAGAAATTCTGGACTGGATGACCGCAGCCACGCCAATGTTTAGCTCTAATGGGCCGCAATCTAAGGGGCAGCAAAACTATATTCGCGAACGAGTACCGCGTTGATCCAAATGCCGATGTGCTAGCGCTCTTCCATCCAGGAAGATTGTCCAGATTTAGTCGGACTATGATTTCAGAAAGCATCTCGGATATGGGAAACGTCACGAGCGAATGCTCACTACGAAATTATTCCGATGCTCGTCAGCCGCATTTTATCCGCGGCATTAATCGACCATTTCTGCATCTCGGAAAATCGCGATTTCTTTCCGGATTGCACCTGTCATCAGATAAAGGCCGATAAGGTTTGGCACTGCCAGCAGAAAGAAGAAACTATCCACGATATTGACCAGCGCCCGGACATCGGTAACCGCTCCAACAGGCAAAATGCCGCAAAAAATAACCAAATATACCCTTTGGGCCCAAACCCGCTGTCCGAACAGGTAGCGGCATACCTGCTGCCCGTAATAGCCTGCAGCGAGCACCGTTGAGAATGCGAAAAGCGATACACAGATTGCAAGCACGATCGGAAACCAGCTAGAAACCGATGCGAACGCCGCCGACGTCATGCCAATGTCGGAAAAGCCGTCATCCCAGACCCCGCTCGCCACAATCATCAGCGCGGTGGCCGAGCAGACAATGAGTGTATCGACCATCGGCTCCAATAGCGCGACATAACCCTGAGACGCCGGGACATCGGTCATCGCTGAACTATGCGCCATTGTTGCGGTGCCAATCCCGGCCTCGTTTGAATAGACCGCTCGCCTCATGCCTGCGACAAAAGCACCCAATAAACCCCCCGCTGCCGCATCGTGCGAGAATGCAGAAGCAATTATTGTGACCATTGCAGAACCGATCTGGTCGGCATGCGCACCCAATACGACTGCAACCCCGATCAGATATAATGCGCACATTGCCGGCGTCAGTTTTTCCGTTACACTCGCAACGCCCTTCGCTCCGCCGATGAGGACCAGTCCGGCCAACAGCGCGATGATGCTGCCATAAGCCAAAGCGAAAATATCATTATCGCCCGCCCCGACAACCGCCTGCATCTGGGAATAGGATTGATTGACCTGTAATATCTGGATCAGTGCGAACAACGCGACAAAAGCATAAATTCCACCCAGTAATTTGCCCAAGCGGGGCAACCCTCGATCCGCCAGGCCTCGGCTGAGATACCACATCGGACCCCCGGAAACAGATCGCCCGGATTCCTGCCCTTGACCTTCGACCATACGGTATCGGAGAGCGATAGTGACTTCGGCGAACTTCAAGCTCATGGCGAAGAAGCCGACAACAATCATCCAGAATGCTGCCCCCGGACCGCCTATTGCGATAGCGATCGCAACGCCCGCGATATTTCCCAATCCGACGGTGCCAGACAGCGCGGTCGCAAAAGCTTGAAACGGGCTCATCGTTCCCGGAGACCCCGGACGACTGTAGCGGCCCTTTAACGCGCGTATGCTGTGCCCGAGGCTACGTAAATTCAGGAACCCCAACCGGATGGTGAAAAATACCATACCAGCCAATAACCACAAAACGATGAGAGAGACGTCGACCCCGCCAATCTCCACAGCGGCGAATACCAGAGCAGAAAGAACTTCACCGAACTCTGTTACTAGTGTTTTGAATGCGTCCATATGTTCTGGCGACCCCTGATAATGTGCAAGATATCAGCCTAAACCAAGGAAAGGACCTTCGTCCGTCAACAAAGTGACGATTTGTTGCTAAGTCGGGCCATCGCTGGATCAGAACGCCTAGGCGATGAGAACGTCGGGCTCCGCAGTGATTAACGGCTACGCTTGGACAGCTGCCGCTGCTGAGGCGAACGCACATGCCCCTAATAATAAGCCAATCCGCAACGGTGAACCATTTTCGTCATAGTGGAAAACACCCACCAGAATCATTGTCAGGGGTATGATGCCCGTTATCAGCGGGATTAAACCGGAAAGCGAAATTCCCGACTGTATCAGGCGTGACATCATAAAGAGATTGAGGACGAGCAGGCTGACGCACAATGCTGTCGGTACAAATTTTGTAAATCCGGCAGTAAGAGGGAGGGCAATCAGCGCCGCCACATTGGCGATGATCGCGACCAGAAACTGCGAAACTATTGGAAATGTAAGGTTGCTCATTCAACTATCCGTCAGAAGAAAATTTCAAAATTGATGATCTTGATCGAAGAAGTGATTTATCTGCCAGGAGGTGCGCTCATCCTTTTGGGGAGAACGAGCGCAACGCCTTGACTGGAATGTGACCTTGTTTCCAACTGCCCCAGTTACCGACCGCGCTTCAAAGCCAGTATCTGATGGTGAAATACTGGCCCGGACTCGCCACAGTCCTCAACATCAGAACTTGTAAGAAACGTTGAATCCTCCGGTTCGCGGCGCGCCATATTGACGTGTCCATCCAGCGCTCGTGTTGAGCACCTGCGTCCGGTAAAGGCGGTCGAAAATATTCTTGACCCAGACTGACGCGCGCCAGTGATCGGCAAAGGATATTCCGACTTCCCCGTTTGCAAGGAAATAACCGTCTTCCACCGCTTCAGCAGGTCTGCGAACAATGTCGAAACGAACACGGCTTTGATAATTGCCAGAGAGGGTAATATCGGCGTCGGTGCGATCCGAAAGGGCCCATTCATATTTCACCCGGCCATTGAGTGTAAGGCGAGGAGAATTGGGCAGAACACTGCCCTCGGTAACGCCAGCAACTATGGATCTTGTAACCTCGGTATCGATCATTCCGACCCCCAGCCGGACATCAAGTCCATCGGCCGGACGCCAGCGCGCATCAGCCTCTATCCCGGTCACCCGTGCATCGCCAACATTGGCGATGCCGAACAGCACACCGACCGGGGAATCGAACAGCGGGCCGTAAATTTGGGCATCGCTATAATCATAGTTGAAGATAGCAGCGTTTAGCTGGAAATTCGGGAAAAGCCGCGTTTTAATGCCTAGCTCATAGGCGGTGAGCTTCTCGTCGCCAAAGGGCTGTAACACGGTGGGATCAAAAGTCAGCTGTCCCTGGAAGCCCCCGGACTTGAAGCCCCTGCTGATACTGGCATAGATCAATGTGCGATCGCCCGCCTGATAGTTAAGACCGATCTTGCCGGACACGTTTGAGGTCGAATAATCGTTGCTCACAGGCGTGAACAGGTTCGAGCAGGCTCCCGCAGTGCACAGAAATGTTGTCGCCTGATCAAAAACCTTGTCTTCCTTTGTATAGCGCAGGCCGCCGATCAAGGTCAGGTTGTCCGCAAACGTCCATTCACCATGCATGAACGCGGCATAAGCATCGGTGCGCTGGCGATAGGTGTTGCCAATCGTATCCAGCCCCGAAAGGCCAAGGAGCGGCAGAAGATCGGTCGAGAGAAAGCTATCGCGCGTCTGGACCTTGTCGTGCGAGTAAAATGCACCACCAATCAATTTCAGATCGTCGCCCTCATATGCAAGCCGCAATTCCTCGGAATATTGGTCAATGCTGTTATCGTAGGTTGCGTCCAGATAGCTCGGAGAGGTCCCGTCCGTGTCTTCTACATGCAATCTGGTGAAATGTTCATAGGCACTGATCGAGGTCAGCGTCACCTGGGGACTGACAGACCAGTTTGCAGTCACGGATGCGCCAGCGGACTCCAGTTCCATATAGGGATCGACGCCCGCTCCCGACACACGCGGCTGGTCCGCAAACGCATCCTCTTCCGTCGTCAGAACATTATCTACTTTGTAGAGAGTGACATCGGACCTGTCATAGCCTTTGTGCACGTTCAAAAGCAGGTTAAAACTGTCACTCGGCTCCCAATTCATTTGCAAACGGCCGTTAGTGCGATCTACTTTGCCGATCCGGTTGCCGGTGACATAATTGGTTTGCGGTCCGGATTCCTGCTGGGATGTCTGGAGCGCGAATCTGGCGGTTAGCGTCGACGTCAGGGCGCCGCCGATTGCTCCTTCTACATGCCAGCTGTCGTAGGTTCCATATCCCGCTTCGAGCAGCACCTCAGTGATGTCTGACGGCTTGCGGCTGATAATATTGATCGCACCAGCGGTCGTGTTCCGGCCGTAAAGGTCACCCTGCGGTCCCTTCAGTACCTCGACGCGATCGACATCAAAAAGTCCGAATGACAACATAGCGGGTGATACAAGATATACATTGTCGACATACATGCCGGCGGCAGGATTATTGTTAGCCGCATAATCATTCAGGCCGATCCCGCGGATACTGACGTTGACAACGCTATTGGCCAGAACGTTCTTGATCTGAACATTTGGCGTGATCGCCGCCAGGTCTACAACCGACTGCGTGCCGGCAGCCTTCAGGTCGCTTCCCGTCAATACGCTCATCGTTACCCCGACATCATCGGCACGCTGTTCGCGACGCTGGGCGGTGACCACGATTTCTCCCAATATATTCTCGGTCCCGCCAGCTTCTGTCTGGTCGCTAGTCGCTTCCTGGGCAAAAACCGGCGAGGCAAAAGCCAGGCCCCCGATTGCGATGGCGAGAGTGCTACTGGTGCGGATATACGTCTTGGTCATGATATTATTCCCCCTGGATTTTGATCGACGGATAACCCTTGAGATCTTTTGATCTTGGCTGGGCATAAGTGCGTTTGCTGTGCGTCAGGCCAGCGCGGACGATTCCCGCCGCGACGCAGACGGTCGAGGGAATCGGGTCAATTACCGGCAGATCGTAATTTTTCGACTCCAGTGCCGCCGTGATTCCCTCGGCGCATCCCAGGAAGCCCGTACAACCCAGAACAATCGCATGGGCTCCATCCTCTTCGACCGCAGCAACCGATGCTGTCGCCAGTTCAGCGATCAGTCTTTCGGGGGCAGCTTCCAGTTCCAGTACCGGAATATCTATCGCCCGGACTGAAACAAGTTTTTCACTCGTGCCATAAATCTTCGCCAGATTCTCGATCATCGGGATAACGGAATCGAGTACTGTCACGACGCTATATTTGTGCCCCAGCATGGCAGCGAGATGCATCGAGGTTTCCGAAGGCCCGAGCACCGGGATCGACACGACTTCCCGCGCGGCATTGAGGCCCGGGTCCCCCATGCAATCAATGATGATTGCGTCCGCACCGGAACGCTCGGCGGCAATCGCCTCAGCAACGATACCGGGCACAGACATGGCTTCGTCAAATTCGCTTTCTATGGATGCCGGTCCAGTAGTAATTAAGGACTGCGTGATCGAAAGGTCCGCGCTGTTAAACGCTGCTATGTCGTCAAGCGTCCGGATACCTTCGGTCACGATCGGTGTAATGAGGTGGATACGCATCAGATCAGATCCTTTATCAGCTCGTTTACGGGTATATATTGCTCATCGAGGCCAAAAGATTTTGGTCCGACGACGTCCAGTGCGCGGGCGGTCGTCAGAAGCGGTGGAGCGCTACAAACGACGACTGCCACCCTCTGCCCATAGGCGAGGCGTTCAGTCGGAATGGCATGTGCGGTTTCGACGTCCACAATGGTGACAAGATCCGGGACCACGCAGCGCAGCCGGCCGTCGACGGTCACCAACAGATTTTCATTCTGGAACTTGAGCTCGGCAGTTTCCGTCCCGGCCATCGCGGAGATCGAGCAATTGCCCAACACCCAGCCGTTGGAGGTGTCGCGTTCCAGCGCAGTAATTTTTCCCTCAAAAACGACGGCAGCATCATTATAATATTCATGTCCGCGGAGCGCGGCGACGAGCCGAGCGAGCGGCCGGCGCGGATCAGAACTGTCGGCAATGGCTTCGCCAATGGCAATCGCGCCCGAAAGCGTTTTCGGTATGGTCGCGCGCCGTGCCTCGGCACCCGTCATCGGGTAGCAGGACATGCACACGCTGGCCCCCATTGCCGCCGCCACGGGACGAGCCAGTTCCTCTGCCTTGAGCCCTGTCGTGGTCTGATAGAGCACGCTGTTCCCATGTTCATCGGCGATTGTGAGCGGCGCACAGGCAACCCCCTCAATATTGAAGCTGGTCATCTGGAGAGCAGGAAAGGCGCGCCCCATCCCGTCGCCGTCGACGATAGGCAGTCCGCGCATAGCGGAATAGGCCACCGGCATCATCGAGTTGCAGCCTCCGATTTCGGCCGAGATGATCGCGCTTGCCTCTCTGCCGAGAAAACGTTCGAGTGTTGCGACCGCCCGATGCTGATCCTCGATCGAAAAAAGCTTCTCGATCATCACCGTGGGGGCGCCCATTGCAGCGGCAATGAAAATATTGTCTTCGTCTTTAAGCTCATCCACCGAAATGACCGGAACCGGCCCATATTCCGCGATGGCTTCGCGGCACAAAAGCGATCCGAGATAGGGATCACCGCCGCCGCCGGTACCAAGAAAGGAAGAACCGATGGCCAGATGCTCGATATTGTCGAGTGTGATTGCAGATACCATTTCCGTTACTCCGCCATGGCCAGGTCGCCGACAGCCCGGCAGACAACACGGGTGGCGCCTCCGGGCAGATATTGCAGCGGAACAGCCTCTATATTCACAATCTTGATACTGTCGGACTGGGCGCCGGCACTGATCGCATGCGCCTTGGCCTGTGCTTCGGCATCTGCAAGTGCTGCGGTACGCTCCTTCGGACCAGCAATATTGTAGATCCGGTCGACCTCTCCGCTAACCTGTCCGATCGCCGCGCCGATTGCATTGGCCACGCCGGCATGTTCCGGATGCAACATTTCAGACACACCCTGAGGGGTTTCCGACACGATGACAGAACCCCCGCCAACCAATATCATCGGAATATCACCCGGCATTGTCTTCATCCGATCAACAGCATCGTCAATCGATTCCCTGATCGATTTGCATGCCTTCGAAACAAGCTCGGGAGAAAGGCCCGCAACCCGGTCCGGTTCCCCGAAAGATATCTGTCCGCCTGCAACGGCAATATCGCTAGCGGTTAGCGTGTCACCACCAAAGATCAGTCCTTCACTGAGCAAGCGATAGCCAACCGAATCCGGTCCAACCGTTACTTTGTCACCGTCCTCGCAAACCAGACTCCCGCCGCCCAGGCCGATCGACAGAATGTCTGGCATGCGGAAATTCGTACGGACACCGCCAACGTCGACATGGACCGTCGATTGACGCGGGAAGCCGTCCTTGAGAACACCAACATCCGAAGTGGTGCCGCCGATATCCACGACAATCGCATCCTCCGCCCCGGTGAGCCATGCGGCTCCGCGGATACTGTTGGTTGGCCCTGCCGCAAATGTCATCACCGGATAGCGCTGCATATAGTCGGCGCTCATCAATGTGCCGTCGTTCTGGCTGATGTAGAAGGGGGCAGTGATCCCCTGGTCTTGCAAGGCGTGTTTGAAGGCAGCGGTAATTTTCGCGGCCAGCGGTCGCAGGCTGGCGTTCATGATAGCCGCATTTTCGCGTTCGAGCAGCCCAACGCGGCCCAGTTCGGATGAAAGAGACACCTCTATTTCCGGCGCCTTCTTGCCGATCATAGCGGCAGCGCGGTCTTCGTGATCAGGATTCAACTGGCTGAAAATACAGGACACTGCAATCTGCTTTATGCCCTTCTTGCGGGCTTCGGATATCGCCTCGGATATAGCGGCCTCATCAAGCGCAGAAATTTCGCGACCATCAAATTCAAAGCCACCCGGCACCATCGCGGAACCGCCGCAGATCGTCGCTTTTAAATCTTCAGGCCAGGAGGCGAATGGCGGTATACCGCGTGCAGCAGGAAAGCCGATCCGTATTACATATACCGGGACAAGTTCGCGCCGCTGAATGAAAGCATTGGTAAAATGGGTTGTGCCGATCATCACGGCCGTGATCTCGTCGGGCCGGATATTGCATTCCGATATCAGCGCGCCGATTGCATCGGAAATTCCCGTGCTTACGTCACCGCTGGTCGGCCGCTTTACCGCTCCCAGAACGTCTTTCCCGGCGAGTAGTACCGCATCAGTATTTGTTCCGCCAACGTCAACCCCAATCCGCATCAATACCCTTCCACTGAATGAATGACTGACGTTAACCAGTGATCCGATTTGCTCAACAGCGTTGGTTGGGAGGTTTCGACTTCTACCCGGTAGGTTTAATTATTGGTCACGAATGAAAACCTACCGAAACAAGTAGGTCTAAAGGATCAACTCGAGCTTGTGTGCCGCGGCAACGGCAGACAGACGATCATGGACACCCAGTTTCTTGAATATGTTTTTAAGGTGAAAACGGACCCCGTGTTCCGAAAGATTGAGATGACGGGCAAGATGCTTGTCGGATCCACCTGAACCAAGCAAGCGCAACACTTCCAGCTCCCGCGCGGAAAGCTTCCCACTGGCGACGCTCTGTCGGTCTCCGAGACGATTGAGCAATAATTCCACAAACCCGAGTTCCAGTTCTGTGAGATCCGCATCCTCCCGAAGCGCCTTCAACGCCGGCGTCAGGCCGCTGCCAGCAATCTCCCGGAATATTTGACGCATGCCGGTTTCGGCTCCGATCGAAATCGCGCTCCGGAGTGTCGCGTGGGCGCGATGCATGTCTCCGCTAATGGTCGCCATAGCTGACGCCACAAGCAGGAAACGCAATCGCGACCGGTCGAGTCCGTGGCTCGCCGCCCATTCGATCGACTGGTCGAGCAATGCCTGCGCCTTATCGCCTTTCCCCTCGAAATGTTCGGCATAAGCCCTGGCAATGGAGAAGACCTCCCGTTCCTGCCAGCTGCTCGCCGACATCATTTCGGGTATCTCCCAAGCCGTCTCGGATATGATCGTCCGCTGCCCCTTCAGGCGGGCCTCGCCGCAAACACAAAGCCTGATTGCCATCAGGAGATCGGCTACCCGCGGCAAGCCCTGAGCCCGTAACTTGCTGGCTTCGTCCTCGACCGCAGCATACATTGCGCCGATCCCGTGATCGACGATGTTGATCCGGATCATCGTTTCATAGGCCGCAAAATATATGTCGAACCAGGCTTCGGCTTCCGGCATCCGATGCGCCGATTTCTTGAGCGAATTGCGGGCACTGGTCAGGCGCCCTGCCTCGAACTCGACAGACGCGCTCAACGCCGCCAGAACGGTCTCGACCCCGACATCGTCGGGGAAATCCCGCTGCCTTCGCGATCGTGCTTCCGAAAGACAGGTTCTGGCATGTTTCAACTTGCCCTGAGCAAGATTGATCGACGCTTCGTGCATGAGAAGAAACATCAGATTATATTGGGAGGAAACCTTCCGTGCCTGCGCGCGCGCATCGTTAAGATTGGCAACTGCCGCATCGAACCGGGCGTACTGGCAATTTAGAACGGCGGACAATGTAGCGAAAAATGATCGCATCGTGACATCATCGGCTTGCTCCGTCATCAGGCTCTTCATCAACTCGAGATCGCCCGTCCGATCAAAGGAACAGCCATAGACAAGCAATGTCAGACGAAGGATTTCAAGCTCCTTGATCATTCGATGTCCGGGCCCGACTTTCTCGGCCATTGATCCAAACAGGCCCTGTGCAATTTTGATCCGCCCCGCCTTCATATGGACAATACATTCTATCATTTGCAGCACGATGGAACCGGCGATGTCCTGCTGGCTTGAATTGTCCAGCATCTCCTTGAGTACAGAAAAGCCGTGGACAATCCATATTCGCAAGGCACCGTGGGCCTGGGCATAATCACGGATTCGACGGCTGTCCCCGGCCATCCTTGCGAGCGCAGCTGCCTCGGCGAGCCGCCCCCTGACCGAGCATTGGTCTGCCAATGACACCAGCAGTTCCACTCGCGTTTGCTCGTCGAAGACCTCGACTGCGTCTCGCAACCAGATCCTCAATGCGCCCTGCAAATTGATGCGGTTCTCGTGCCGGTCGACCAGACCTTTAAATTTGAAAGCCAGGTCTGCCAAAATCCGGCCGTCATTCTGGTGACCGGACACCGACCCCAAAATGTCAATATCCGGCGCGTCCAGCAAACTGGCATGAACAAGCGCCGATAATTCCGCTTTCGAGAATAATGTGAGGATCTCCTGGGCGATAAATTCGCCGAGCCGGCTTTCACGCACGATATCGAAGTCACTCCAGCTCTCGCAACTGTCTTGGGAACTGGCGGCCCAGGCGCATAGAAGCTCGCTCGCAACCGGCCAATCACCAACTAGACCGCGAAGGCGCGAGCGGGTCGTCGTGCGTGGCACGGATTTCAAAATATCCGTTGTTACCTTTACCCGCTGGCGTAAAGCATTCGCGTCGAGAATATCAATGGCGTGCCGGGTCGCGATCCGCGCCAACGGAAAGTCGCTGGGCTGGTTCATTGTCATTATAATGCGCTGGCCGGAATTGCGGCAACTGATCCGTTCTAACGCCAGGCCAATGGAATTCCTGTCGGCCAGATGCACATCTTCAATTATCGTCACCTGCTTCGGCTTTGCGAGTAGCGCATTGGCTACAGCACGAGGATCAGCACGATGCTCTATCTGGCCAAATTCGCAGAGCGATAGCGCGTTAGCTGTTGAAATCCGTCTTGCCGCCTCCTGCGCAAGGCAGCTTTTCCCGAATCCCGGCGGTGCGCAGAGAACCACGATCGATCGCCCTGCCACGATGCGGTCGACAATCTTGCTTTGATGCCCGTCGATTGCCATTGGCAGCCCAGCCCTTGCCTTCCATGCATGTCGGAGATTTTCTTCTACTAAGTAGGCGTAAAATGCAAGCAACGCGCTTGAGCGGCCAGCACCGATCGAAGCTTAGGCGAATGGGAAAGTTTCCAATTTACCCGCCGTTGATCAGGTAAACCTTCCTTCCGCTCACCAAGACGCGTCATGAGATCATGCGCTCCTGTCCAGAACGCTCTCAATTCAGCAATTCTTGTCCTGACGGATACGCTAACATTCCATAATCGGTCAAAGACAGGCCGTTAAGCTCTGTACCGTCGAACGGCGGATATGCTTGCTGTTAGAACGCACAAAAGCCCCGATCTTTCGACCGGGGCTTTGTGTTAAGCTGTTATATTTGATGTTTGAAGTTGGTTGCGGGAGTAGGATTTGAACCTACGACCTTCAGGTTATGAGCCTGACGAGCTACCGGACTGCTCCATCCCGCGCCAACGTTTCTGGAAGGGCTATATGCCTGACCAGAGAATCAAAAAAGCGGCCGGCCCTTTGAGGGACAGGCCGCTTTTGAAAAGGTGAATGGGTTATTTCCTCGTGACTATATGTCTATGCGCCTGCTGCAATGCCTGGCGACGTCCTACTCTTC
>Ga0207891_1000139_pt1 | contig 61825 bp, 59 predicted proteins | sample LinPmetageLP50_FD_184061 | JGI IMG/M metagenome (GOLD analysis project Ga0207891, IMG submission 184061) | Marine viral communities from the Pacific Ocean - LP-50 (SPAdes) | ecosystem: Environmental > Aquatic > Marine > Oceanic | place: Pacific Ocean | collected 2011-08-27 | reverse complement strand
TCAGCAAAATTGATCACAACCATTGCATCTTGGTTGTAGTCGTAAGGTTTGAACTGGGACATGCCGTCTCTCCCTGATCGGATACCAGATTTTAGCAAAAAAACGCTGCGTTTTAAGAGAAATTTTTCAGCCTCAACGCAGCATTCAGCGGCTTGTCCGCTGCAATGCTTTGTATGATTGACAAACCATGATTTTCCCAGTTTTTCATATAGCGATAAAGTGAGGCTTAAACCTGTAGCCGCAGGTTTTCGGTATGGTAGCCCGTTGCGCGACAGGTGCCGTCTGACGAGCCCGTTAACAATCGAGGGCGTCATACCGATTCGTTGTTTAGCTGGAACAGTCGAAAGAGCCTCGAGCTCGAATGTAGCAAGGGTGAGATATGAACGCAATCTTAAGAAATTCAGATTTGATATGACAGTGTGGGAATGGAAAAATTCGAGGTCGACGAATGACCTTACCCGCCTCAGAGTGGTCATATCTATTGGATCACTTCACAAAGATTTGACTGGCAAGAAGTACAATGCTTTCTGTGAGGCTTGGAGATTGCCGGACCAAAATAGCCGATATGTAGTTCTCTCACTCAAAGATCACACTTTTGCGGCTGCCGTAAAGCTGATGAAGAGTAACGCGGCTAGCGCAGTCCTGGCTTTTGCGAATATGGTTGGTCATCTCATCGACGGCCTCCGAGAGGTTTCGGGATAGCAGTAACTGGCAGATGCGGTAGTGCTCTTCATAGGTGTCGACAATGCTTTGCTCATCGGGAAAACCCAGTCGTCGCACCGAGCGAATTTGACTGTTGATATCGCGAAGATAGTGCTGCAGAACCGCGTTTTTGGAGATCTGCGCCAAGTCTTGGTGAAAGCTTTCTTCCGCTTCTTTTATGGCATCGTTAACAGTGATACCAAAATGTAGCTTTTCTGGGTGCCAGAGTTCAGCCACGGCGTTAAGCTCGGCGTGGTCGCTAAGCTTGGCAATCTCGGCCAGCACCATGTTTTCAATACTCACCCGCACATCGTAATATTGACTGATTTGAAGCAAGTCGATATTGCGAATAAAACAACCCTGTTTGGCGCGAATCGACAAAAACCCCTCACTCTCCAAACGCTGTAGTGCGGCGCGAATCGGGGTGCGACTGACCTGAAAGTAGTCGGCCAACTGGGTTTCCGTTACCCGTGAACCTGGGGCGATTTTTAAGGCAATGATCATCTCCCGCAACTGTTCGTAAACCAGTTGGGCATTGGGCTTTACTTGGGTATTGGCTTTAACGCTCATTGGCTATGATTTACGGCTATGGTTGATGAAAGTAGGCAGTGTAAACAGGCCCTAAGTCTTTAGTATTCGCCCAGCCTTTGCAAGTCGTAGCAATCTTGCACACATCGGCTTCATTACAGTGCATAAACTGTTGGCTTGCACGTAATTGGCGCTAATAACGGCACATATAGTATTAATACAGTCCCGCCTATTCCTGATATTCGTTTATTAAGCATCTGATTTAGCTAGAAATTCTAATCACCTAATAATGAATCCCAGAACTGGTCTGGGATTTGCTTTGTTGTATACAACAATGAATTCAACGTTGCATTCAAACTTACATACACTATATACCCTGTTAGGAGAGCTGCAAATATGTCCCGAACTAATCTGCGTATTTCGGTATTCGCCCCCACCCGTTTTTCTGTCATTAAATTCGCCTCTGCTTGTTTGGCAAGCTTACTGCTTGGTTCTCAGGCAATGGCTGGCGCAGCGCAGTGGAGTTCGACCAATATTCAATATTTGGCGGGCAGCAGCTACGAGTCGATTTTCTTCGACAGCGGCGCTGGCAAGCTGAGTTCCAAGGAGGACTCAAATTCAATTATTACCATTGAGCACGTTAACGGCTGGAAGTATGGCGACAATTTTTTATTCGTCGACATCACCAACCCTGACAGCAGCGATGCGGGAGCGCCAACCGGCTACTACGGCGAAATTTCACCACGGCTGAGTTTTAGCAAAATGACCGGCAAGGATTTAAGCGCAGGGATTGTCAAGGATGTGTTAATCACCACCACCGCCGAAATCGGCCAAGGTTTTCACACTTATTTATACGGCCTGGCCGTGGATCTGGACATCTTCAGTATGCCGGTGTTCCAGATTAACTATTACGTGCGCAATGAAACCAAATACGGCGCCGACACGGGTAGCCAAGTCACTTTGGTTTGGCTAAAGCCCTTTGACATAGGCGCATTGTCACTTACCTTCGAAGGCTTTTTTGATTACGCCTTCGATATGGATCACGCCGAAGACAACATCGTTACCGGCCCACGCCTACTGCTAGACCTGGGTAAATTGTGGGGCGCAGCTGGCGTACTGCAAGCCGGTGTTGAATACCAAATCTGGCGCAATAAATTTGGTATCGACGGTATTGATGAAGATGTTGCCCAGGCCATGGTCAAGTGGATTTGGTAATTCCAGCACAAACAACAATGCTCATTGATTTGGAGATGCAAGGATGAAACAAAAAAATCAGTTATCACTCAGCCGTAGAAAATTTGTTAAAACGGCTTCCATCGCCGCTGCAGGTATAGGCATGGCGCTTAAAACACCCCTCGCGCTGGCTGCCGCCAAGGTAAAAATGGGCTTTGTTTATGTTGGCCCCCGCGACGACTACGGCTACAACCAAGCCCATTTTGAGGGCAAGTCAGCGCTGGCCGCGCTGGACTGGGTAAAAGCGGTTGACGAAGAAAACGTACCGGAAACCGTTGAAGTACAAAAAACCATGGAGAGTATGATTCAGCTCGATGGTGCCCAAGTATTATTCCCAACCTCCTTTGGTTACTTTGACCCCCATATTCTCAAAATTGCCAAGCGCTATCCCGACACCACTTTTCTGCACTGTGGCGGACTGTGGGATGCCGAAAAACACCCCAAGAATGTCGGCAGTTATTTTGGCTATATTGATGAGCCGGTCTATGTCGCCGGCATTGTTGCGGGGCATATGAGTAAATCCAAAAAGCTGGGTTTTATCGCCGCAATACCCATTCCGCAGGTACTGCGCAATATCAATAACTTCACCATGGCGGCGCGCAGCATTGACCCGTCAATTACCACTACCGTGGTGTTTACCGGCGGCTGGTCTGACCCAGTTAAAGAAGCGGAGGCGGCCAATAGCTTAGTGGATCAGGGTATTGACGTGCTGACCTGCCATGTTGACAGTCCCAAAGTGGTGGTGGAAACCGCCGAAAAGCGCGGCATTTATTCCTGTGGCTATCACACCAATAACTCGGTGTTAGCGCCCAAGGGTTTTTTAACCGGCGCCGAGTGGAGCTGGGCAACGGTGTATAAAAACTACGCCGAGTTAATTAAAAACAAACAAGCGATTCCAAATCTGCTGCGCGGCGGTTTAAAGGACGGCATTGTTAAGGTGTCACCCTACGGCGCAGCGGTAAGCGAGGCGGCTAAGGCCGATGCCGACAAGGTCTTGGCCGCGTTTATGGACGGTTCCATGGTGGTTTACCAAGGCCCAGTTAAAGACAACAAGGGCAATACCGTCATTCCTGCAGGTAAGTCCTACGCCCAGACCGACACATGGCTAGAGAGTATGGACTGGTTAATTGAAGGCGTGGTTGGTTCAACCCAGAGCTAAGCCTCTGCCAGACCCCAAACCTAGGCCAGAAGAGACGTGAGCATGTTAAAAACTGTGGAAATATGGTGTTTGTCACTGGGCGCCTTGCTGCTGTCAGCGCTATTAATAGCCGCATTTATTCTCAGCACCGGTAATTCACCTTTTGAGGTGTTCTACAGTTTATACCGAGGTGCATTTGGCAGCTGGTTTTCGTGGCAAAACACCTTGGTGCGAGCGGCGCCGCTCATGCTCACCGCACTGTGCACCGCCCTGCCCGCTAGGGTGGGCTTAATTGTAATTGGCGGTGAGGGTGCCATGGTGGTGGGCGGCCTAACGGCAGCAATAACCGGCATTGCCATGCAGGACGCGCCCTCGTTTATCGTGATCAGCGCCATGCTCATCGTCGGCGGTGGCTGCGCCGGCCTGTGGATTCTCGCTGTGGGAGCGCTGCGCCACTACCGTAATGTCAATGAAACCATCAGCTCGCTGCTACTTAATTATATCGCCATTGCGGTATTAAATTTTCTGGTGGTGGGGGTGTTAAAAGACCCGGCAACCCTTAACAACCCATCCACGTATTCGATTGGCGACAAAAATATGATCACCAGCATCGGCGACAGCTCGGTGCATTGGGGTTTGATTTACGGCCTCGTGGTCTGCCTTGCGATGTGGTTCGTGGCGCGCCGCACTACCTTTGGTTTTGCCGCCGACGTGACCGGCGGCAATATCCGCGCGGCACGTTTAGTGGGGCTGCCGGTGGCAAAAATTGTGTTGCTATCCTGCTTTCTTGGCGGCGCCGCAGCGGGGCTGGCTGGGGTGATTGAGATTGCTGCCATACAGGGCCGCGCCAATAGTTCGCTGAATGCCGGCTATGGCTACGCGGGGATTTTGGTGGCGTTTCTCGCTAGACACAATCCGCTGGCGATTATTCCCTACGCCCTGCTGCTCGGTGGCATTCAAGCCTCAGGGGGCTTGCTACAGCGCGCCCACGACCTGCCCGACGCCACCGTGGCGGTTTTTCAGGGCATTATTTTTATGATGATTCTCAGTAGCGAAATGCTGTACGGACGCATTAAGTTTCTGCAGCCCAAGAGCATGATGTCATGAGCTCTAACAGACTAGGTGTGACGCATTTTTCTCTGAGCAACAAAAATAGGACGCTGCGCTAATGGACAACGATATCGGACTTTGGAGTGTACTTATCGCCGTGCTCGGTGGCGCCATCCGCGTGGGCACCCCCTTTATTTTCGTTAGCCTCGGCGAATGCCTAACCGAAAAAGCGGGCCGTATTAACCTTGGCCTTGAAGGCAATTTAATTATGGGCGCCATGACCGGCTACGCGGTTTCCTACCTCAGCGGCTCGCCGTGGCTGGGTGTGCTGGCCGCCGCCACCTCGGGTTGCGTGCTGGGCATACTCCACGCCCTGCTCTGCCAGAACAAACAGGTAAACGATATTGCCGTGGGTATTGCCATGATGTTGTTTGCCACCGGCATTGCCTTTTTTTACGGCAAGGCATTTATCCAACCCAGTGCCCCGCACCTGCCTTCTATCGGTTTTGGCAACTGGAGCAGCTCGCCGGTGATAAAAGCCGCGCTGGATATCAATGTCTTGTTTTTCCTCGGCGTTGCGCTGGCCCCGGCCATGGCGTGGTTTCTGCGCACTAGCCGCTGGGGTAATGCCGTGCGCGTGGTGGGCGAGAGCAGCGACGCTGCCTTGTCGTTGGGCATGAATATCAATCGCGTGCGCCTGCTCAGCACCATGGCCGGTGGTGGCTTGGCGGGTATTGGCGGCTCCTATCTATCGCTTTACTACCCCGGCAGTTGGAGCGAAGGGCTATCTAGCGGGCAGGGGCTGATGGCGGTGGCGCTGGTTATCTTTGCGCGCTGGAATCCCATGAACTGCCTCTATGCCAGCCTGCTCTTTGGCGGCGCTGCCGCTCTGGGTCCTGCGCTGCAATCGGTGGGCATTAACTGGGGATACTATTTGTTTAACGCTGCGCCCTATGTGCTCACCTTGCTCATTATGATTGCCGCCTCCAGCGCCAAGGGCACCGTGCGCGGTATGCCCGGTGAATTTGTTAAATAACGCCACATGGACTTATTAAAAAGGAAATGCGTATGAGCACTACCACCATTAATGCCACGCCCTACCCCTGGCCCTATAACGGTAACCTCACGCCGCAAAATACCGCGCTGCTGATTATTGATATGCAAACCGATTTCTGCGGCGTGGGTGGCTATGTAGACAGCATGGGCTACGACCTGTCACTGACCCGCGCGCCGATAGCACCCATCAAGGCACTGCTGGCGCTGTTCCGCGCCAAGGGCTTTCACATTATTCACACCCGCGAGGGTCACCGCCCCGATCTCAGTGATTTACCGCCCAATAAGCGCTGGCGCAGTCAACGCATTGGCGCTGGTATTGGCGACGCTGGCCCCTGTGGGCGCATCTTGGTACGCGGCGAGCCGGGCTGGAATATTATCGACGAACTGGCGCCGCTAGCCGGTGAGCCAATTATCGACAAGCCCGGAAAGGGCTCTTTTTACGCCACTGATTTAGATTTAATTCTCACTAAAAACCGCATTGAAAATTTAATTATCTGCGGTATTACCACCGATGTCTGTGTGAGCACCACCATGCGCGAGGCCAACGACCGCGGTTACGAATGCCTGATGGTGGAAGACTGCTGCGCCGCCACTGACCCCGCCAACCACCAAGCGGCGATCAATATGGTGAAAATGCAGGGCGGTGTATTTGGCGCCACCGCGCCCAGCGCCCTACTGCTGGAGGCGCTGGGCTAATGACTGAACAGCCGATTCTCGAAGCCCTGTCGATCTGCAAGCAGTTTGGCGACGTGCGGGTGCTTAATACTATTTCACTAAAACTGGGACGCGGCACGGTGCATGCGCTGCTGGGCGAGAATGGCGCCGGAAAAAGCACCTTAGTTAAATGCATTATGGGCTACTACCGGCCCGACGACGGCCAGCTGTTATTTGAGGGTAAGGAAACGCAAATAAGCAGTCCAGAGCAAGCCACCGCGCTGGGCATTGGTATGGTTTACCAGCACTTTACCTTGATTCCCAATATGAGTATTGCCGAGAACATTGTGCTGTCGCGACCCAATTTACCAGCGGTGATCAACTGGCCCACGGAGATCGCGCGGCTGGAACAGCGTATGGCCGAGATGCCGTTTCAGTTTGAATTGCGGCGCTCAATTAATTCACTGTCTGCGGGCGAAAAGCAAAAAGTTGAAATCGTTAAGCAGTTGTTGCTCGATGCCAAAGTCTTGATCCTAGATGAACCCACCTCAGTGCTCACCCCCACCGAAGCCGATGAAGTGCTCGACAAAATTTATCAACTCACCCGCGACGGCAAGCTCAGCGTCTTAATCATTACCCACAAATTTCGGGAGGTAATGAAATACGCCGACGACGTTACCGTGCTGCGTAAAGGTGAGTATATTGGTTCGGCCAAGGTTGCCGATGTCAACCCGGAGAAACTCGCCAAGATGATGGTGGGCGAAGAAACACTAACCCAAGCGCCGTCCCGCGCAAGCCACCAAAACCGCCGCTGCCTTGTGCAAATTGACAAACTCACGGTGAACAATGAGCAGGGCTTAGCGGCCATTCGCAAGCTCGATTTGGAATTGTATGCCGGAGAAATCATCGGCATCGCCGGTGTCTCCGGCAATGGCCAAAAACAACTCACCGAGGTATTGGGCGGGCAGCGCGCGCCGCTGTCTGGTCAGGTGCGCGTAAACGGCCAAGCCTTTGGCGCCAGCCGTCGCGAGATGCTAGAACATCAATTTTATTGCCTACCCGAGGAGCCCCTGCGCAACGCCTGCGTAGCGAATCTCAGCGTGGCCGACAATATTGCGCTACGCAATTTCGACAGCTCTGCCTTTACTTCCTTGAAATGGATTGTGAAGCGCAAGGTCATACGCGACTTTGCCCTAGACCTCATCAAGCAATACAAAATTCGCACCGCCGGCCCCGAACAAAATATCGGTGCGCTGTCTGGCGGCAATGTGCAGCGCGCGGTACTGGCGCGGGAGCTGGCCCAAACGCTGTCGGTACTGGTGATATCCAATCCCTGCTTTGGCTTGGATTTTAAAGCGGTGGCAGACATTCGCGCCCGCCTGCTCGAGGCCCGCAACCAAGGCACCGCAGTGTTGTTGCTCAGCGAAGATTTAGATGAAATATTGGAATTATCCGATCGCTTCTTTGTTATTTCCGACGGCCAGCTGGTTTACCAAACCACGCCGCAAGAGGCCGACTTACAAACCATTGGCCGCTATATGGGTGGGCATTAAGTCCCAGCTAAAGGAGAGATTATGTTCACTATTGCCGCCAGACCCTACCCCTATACGCTACCCAGCGGCAGCAAACCCTGCCTTATTGTGATCGATATGCAGCGGGATTTCGTCGAAGCCGGTGGCTTTGGCGAGGCCTTAGGCAATGATGTGTCTTTGCTAACTGCCATCGTGCCCACGGTAAAACGTCTGCTGGACTGTTTTCGGGCCCTAGACCTGCCCATTGTCCACACCCGCGAGGCCCACAAACCCGACCTCAGCGACTGCCCAGCAGCCAAGCTTAAACGCGGCGGCGCCAGCATAAAAATCGGTGATCTCGGGCCAATGGGACACATCCTCATTGACGGCGAAATGGGTAATGAATTATTGCCAGAATTACGCGCTCTGCCCGATGAATTAGAAATGACCAAACCCGGCAAGGGCGCGTTTTACGCTACCCCCTTGCAAGACTACCTTCAGGATTTGGAAATTACCCACCTGTTGTTTGCCGGTGTGACCACCGAGGTCTGCGTGCAAACCTCCATGCGCGAGGCCAATGACCGTGGCTATGAATGCCTGATTGTTGAAGACGCAACCGAAAGTTATTTTCCTGAATTTAAACGCGCCACTATCGACATGATTATTGCCCAAGGCGGGATTGTCGGTTGGGCAGCAAGCTGCGAGCAAGTGATCACCGGACTGGAGCAAGCCTATGGATAAGCTGGCGAGTGTATTAGCCATTGACGGATTACAAGACCCCGAAGCCCTGTTGGCTAGCCGCGATTGGCAGCCACTGCGCCCCGGTGTGGCTATTTCCTATATTTACCACACCAGTAGCAAAGGTCCTAGCGCCGCTTTTTTACATTATGAGGCTGGCGCTTCAGTGCCCCGCCACAAGCATATCGACTTTGAACATATTTTGATTCTGCACGGCTCGCAAAGCGATGGCACAGCTTTGTATAGCAAAGGCTGCCTCGTCATCAATCCGCCCGACAGCCAACATCAAATTCACTCCAAGGAAGGTTGTATCGCGCTGGCAATCTGGATGAAACCAGTAGCTTTTTTCGGTGAAGTCTAAAAGTTGATGAAATGCGGGCATGATTAAGAGCCCACCTATTCCCAGGAGACCTTATTGTGAAATCTATACTCTCGTACCGGCTGTTGGTGGCTGGACTTAGCTGCCTGCCGTTGGCCTCTTTCGCCGGTGAATCGAAGAATTTCGACGGCGGTTTTCTCGATTTTAACTTTTATCCTTATATGGCGGGTGTCGACAGTGACAATGTGTTTACACTGAATATTGCCGCGTCGCTGCCCAATTGTTTTTCCTATTTCAGTCTCACCAATATTGGCAACCAGCCGCAAGACAATGAGTTCAGTGACACCACCTATTGCACCGAACAGAATTTTGCTCTGGGTTGGCGGCGGCCCGTTATTACAATATGACGCGGCTGCGGGGCTGTATTGATGAGTTAGCCCAGGGCGAGCCTGCCCAGCCTGCGCTGATAGCGTCGCTTATCAGACCAGCACCGCCTCAGCGAATTGGCGGGAGTGGTGGAGCGGCTCGCTACCGGGGAGGTGCCGCGATGAAACGCGCCAGTTGTATTCTGGTGGTGGATGATGTGTCTGCCAATCTCAATCTGCTGACCGAACTGCTTGAACTGCGCGGTTATCACGTGCTGGCGGCCCCCTCAGGGCGTATTGCCTTGGAAATGTTTCCGGTGTTGCGGTGGATCTGATTTTACTGGATATCATGATGCCAGAGCTGGATGGTATCGATACCTGCAAGGCCATCAATGAGCAACTGGTGGAGGCGGAGTTTTTTGGTAGTGTGAAGGGAGCGTTTACCGGCGCCAACGCCTATCGCAAGGACTTTTTCGAGCTGGCCGATGGCGGCACGCTGTTTCTGGATGAGATGGGGGATTTGCCTCTGAGTCTGCAGGCAAAACTGCTGCTCACCCTAGAGGGTAGCAGCTTTTATCCGGTGGGCGGTCAAAGCCAGCGGCGGGTGAAGGTGAGGGTGGTCAGCGCTACCAATGTCGATTTGGATCAGAAAATAGCCCAGCGGGCTTTTCGGGAAAATCTGTATTTCCGTCTAGCGCAATACAGCCTGCGGGTGCCGCCGTTGCGTCATAGGCGTGTGAATATCGAGGTGCTGGCGCGGCATTCCGCTCTGTCCTTTGCCGAGCAATTGAAAGTGCCGGTGCCCTCTATCAGTCGGGAGGCTATTGCCAGGCTTCGTGCCTATCACTTCCCCGGCAATATCCATGAGCTGAAAAATATCATGGAGCGAGCCATTATCGGTAGTCGTGACGCAGTCATCAATGCCGAGCATATCCAGACTTCCACTGCCATAAGTCAGTCGCAAACCGCCGCTGTGGGAGATCTTGCCGGTATGTCGCTGAAGGAAGTAAAAACAACTGTCAGAAGCGGCGCTGCGGCAATGTTAGTGCTGCCGCCAAGTTGCTGGGCGTCCACCGAAGCTGGTTTTATCGGCAGTAGTAAAAACTACACACCTGCTAAGTCTACATTTTGTTTCACAAATCAGAAAGGATATACATGAACTGGAATACATTGGATTTGTCCCTAAACGGACTAGCCGAGCATTACCGCAGGGGCGATTTTAGGCCTGACGACCTCTGCCATTATTTGCTGGAAAAGTGTAAGGAATACCAACACAAAAATATCTGGATTTATCTGCTCAGCGAAGCAGAGCTGTCGCCCTACCTGGAAGCTTTGTCGAACAGCTCTTGCGATGACTTACCACTCTACGGGGTGCCATTTGCTGTGAAGGATAATATCGACTTGGCAGGCGTTCCTACTACCGCGGGCTGCCCTGAATTTGCGTACACCCCCGACGTCCATGCGTTTGTAGTTGGTAAACTGATTTCTGCTGGTGCAATTCCCTTAGGTAAGACCAATCTCGATCAGTTTGCCACTGGGCTGGTTGGTACTCGCTCGCCCTATGGCGTGTGTCGCAATGCCTTTAACGATGATTTCATTTCCGGCGGTTCAAGTTCCGGGTCCGCGGTGGCCGTCGCGCTCGAGCTGGTCAGTTTTTCGCTAGGCACTGACACTGCTGGTTCGGGTCGGGTGCCTGCTGCCTTTAATAATTTGGTGGGACTGAAACCCACCCGTGGTGCGCTAAGTACCCGAGGTGTTCTACCTGCTTGTCGCAGCTTGGATTGTGTCTCTATATTTAGTCGGCGTTGCGATGAGGTCTTGCGTCTTTTTGATCTTTGTCAGGCTTTTGATATTGAGGATGATTACGCTCGGCATTTTTGCGACAGCCAGTGGCCGGGGCCGGTCGCTGGTACTCGCCTGAGGGTGGCTATACCCGTGAAGGAACAATTGATTTTTTTTGGCAACGATGATGCTGCCGCGCTGTTCTACAGTGCTGTTGCAAGACTGGACGGTTTGGGTTTTGAGTTGGTAGAGAAGGACTTCAGCCCATTTTTTGAGGCCGCGCGACTACTTTACGACGGTCCCTGGCTGGCTGAGCGTTATGCTGTGGTCGCTGACTTCCGGAGAGTTCACCCCCACGCCCTGCATCCTGTCGTGGAGAATGTCATTGCTCCAGCACAGGAGATGAAGACAGTGAATGCCTTTGAAAGCGAGTATAAAATGCAGTCTTATCGGCGACGGGTTGAGCGTCTGTTCGAGGACTGTCACGCAGCTCTGACACCGACGGCCGGAACTATGTACCGAATCGCGGATGTGCTTGCTGACCCCGTCGAGCTTAACAGCAAGCTAGGCTACTATACCAACTTTATGAACTTATTGGACTTGGCAGCGGTGGCTGTTCCGGCAGGCATACTGCCCTCTGGTATGCCTTGGGGCGTGACCTTGTTTGGTCCCGCTGGTTCAGATCGTTTTTTGATCAATATGGCTGCTAGATTCAACGCTGAACCCCCGTTGCCTGCTCGAAGTGATGATTGGATACCGTTGGCGGTATGCGGTGCCCATTTGAGTGGTCAGCCTCTGAATTCACAGTTGCTGGAGCATAAGGGCGTGCTGCTCGAAAAAAGCCAAACGGCCGATTGCTATCGGCTATTTGCTTTAGACTGTGGTTCGCTGCAACGTCCCGGCCTGTTTCGCGCTGAGGCGGGCGGCGTGAGCATTGCCGTGGAGTTGTGGGCCTTGCCTGCCTCTGAAATAGGTGGTTTTATCGCAGCCATACCGACACCCTTGGGTGTCGGTAAGTTGGAATTGGTTGATGGCCGCTGGGTGAGCGGCTTTATCTGTGAGGCCTACGGCCTTGATGGCGCCGAAGATATCAGCAGTTATGGAGGCTGGTTGGAGTACTTGGACTCCTCGCGTTAGAAGGCCGGCATCTCAGTGTTGTGGGCGGCCAGTTCTGAGTTAATGGCTAAATCCGACAGCGGGCCGACGGGGGATGGCAGTACGAAGCTCGGAAGGATACTGAAAATTCGACGAGCCAGTCAGGACGTTCGTGAATTTATATTTCCATAATCTCCGCAGCTTTTGCCGGGATTATAACCTTTAATCTCCGCAAGGCTTGCCTTATCATCAACGGCGTGAGCATTGTTACTCCCGCGAACGTGGGAGATTTGCGGGGATCATATGTCCTCTGCTATGCCAAACCATACCCAAAACAACGGACGCCTCGGATATTTTTCATGTAAAAACAGTGGCTTAGGATTTGGCTGGATTTCTCATAACCCGAAGGTCGTAGGTTCGAATCCTGCCCCCGCTACCAAATAAAAGAACGGTAAATCAGTTACTTACTGGCTTGCCGTTTTTTTTCGCCTGATGGTTTTTACTCCCCGTGACACTCCGTGACGTTTTCCGTGACACTTTTGAATTTAGACCTACACGTAGCAACCGCTTCCATGACCTTCGGTCACCTAGCTACTACTGCAGTAACAATAAAATTAATCCAAAGCCACCGAGACTCGAGACCAATTAATATATCCACTCATTGCTCGAGCCAAAAGCCGAACTTGTGCTAAAACGCACCGAATAGGAAACTGGCGGTCACCTGCAAATGACAACCCAAGGCAACCGCGCCCAAGGCCAATCTGTATGCAAAATATTTCAATCGTTATAATCTCACCCCTATCTCAAGAGCTATTCAGCGGGAACCAATTCGTGCGCGTCGAAATATATAAACTCGAAGGAGAAAGTCGATGGTGTCTTGAGGTGATTGATGAATACAATAACTCCACGGTTTGGGACGATACTTTTGAAATCGACTCTGACGCACTAAAAGAAGTTCAACGCATCATTCGACACGACGGTATTAGCTCGTTAATTGGTCCAGAGGGCGATGAAGAGTGGATATAACAAACTGCGCGCTATGATTCTGTATCAACACGCATTGCCACTTTAGAAATCCGCTGAATATAGCAATGACGGAAGACTGTAGGTTCTGTCGCATAAAACAGAAGCCGCAGCTTATTTGCTAGAATTGAATTTCCAAAATATCCATATGAGCCATGTATGATCACTTTCAAAGGTCGTCACACTCCCAAATGCATTATCCTCCAGTGCGTCCGATGGTACTGCGCCTATTCACTAAGTTACCGGAACATTGAGGAGATGATGGCTGAGCGCGGCATTAAAGTTGACCATAGTACATTGAATCGATGGGTTGTTTACTATGCATCAAAGTTGGAAAAAGCCTTTCATCAAAAGAAGAAACAACCAGGCAGCCGCTGGCGACTTGACGAAACATACATCAAGGTAAAAGGTGAGTGGAGATATTATTATCGCGCCGTCGATAAACAAGGGAATACGGTTGATTTCCTACTCGCCGCAAAGCGTGATACCAAAGCTGCGGCGCGTTTCCTTAACAAATCCATCAGCCGTAATGGTCAGCCTAGCATGATCAATATAGATAAAAGTGGAGCTAATAAAGCTGGAATCAATAGATTTAATCAAGAAAATCATCGACGAGTAAAAATCCGTCAATGCAAATATCTTAACAATGTTGTAGAGCAGGATCATCGTCGTGTAAAGCGAATAACACGATCGATGCTAGGCTTTAAAAGCTTTCACTGCGCCCAAAGTACTTTGGCTGGAATTGAGCTAGTTGCTATGTTGCAGAAAGGGCAAATGAAGAAAAATTTGGCGGGCGCATTGACACCGACCGACCAATTTTACGCTTTAGCTGCGTAAGCCGAAAACTGATTGTCGATTTTCTACGAAGAATACTATATTTGCGACAGAACCTCGGTGATAACCCCCAGAATAGAGGGTGCCATCATGACGCCCATCGCTACTTCGGCAGATTTCCTTTTATCCTTTAGATGTGCATAAATCTCGTAGTATCTTTCACTAAACTGAACACAGTGTGAGAAGGATCTAGCAACCAATAGCAGTGGGACAATCATCAACAACGGCTCTATCGGCGCTGATATCCAACCCACCAAGCCAAAACCCCAAACTGCTGCTACCGAACTGCATATAATCGGCGTTAAAGTACCGGCAATATTACGCATGTACAAAGCCAGTGCGACAACCAGCGCAAGCAATGTTATGCCAAATATCATGTATGTTTGTTCTTGCAGCTTATAAACCCAACCGGTCAGGATAGGCTGCCCAACGACATATACTTCATGATTATCATCGCGATATTTAGCTGCCAAATCCTGTACTGACGAAAAAACAACATCATAATCCAGGAGATTTTCCAAGAATGCAGCCGTGATGATGGTCGCCGTTTCGTCACCTGAAACGTAGAAGGTGCGGACATTGGGACTTTGTTCAACTCGGCGACGAAAATCATCCAGAGCAGCCTGCGAAGATGGTACAGTGTCTTCCATCAAGGGACGCATATCTACGCCATTTGGCGTGGCTTCTGCGTAACGCGCTTTCTCAGTTGCTATTGAGATAAGTGAGTCGTGGTTAATCCCAGGCACCAGATCTATCGCGCGAGTAAACTCCCACACTTTACGCAATGTATCGGCATTATAAATATCGCCTGTCGTGCGCTTAATCATAACCGTTACGGTTAAGGGATTACCAAAATTAGGATGATCACTAAACACCTGAACGTAGGGGTCATCTTTAGGTAGTAAATCCGAGAATATGGTTTTTATGGTTAGCCCACGCATTCCCACAGCAAAAAACACGGTAATGCAAACAAAACAAAATACCGCTATCAATCTGTTACGCATCACCCATGCAGCAATACGAAATCGATAATTATCCATTGTTAGACCCTATATTTTTATACTTTATTATTACTATTCTCATCATCAAGCCGTGCTCTAAATCAGACCACCACGCGCACACGTAAACCTGAAAACGCCGCGCCCACTTCTAACTGGCAACTTAATCTTTGCGCCGAACCATCGTCTGCAGCAAACTCCAACATTGCCGACTCCATTTCATCTGGGTCGGGAAATAATCTATCGATATTAGTTTCGGCGTATATTCGGCAAGTACCGCAAGCACAACACCCGCCACAATCAGCGTCGATACCCTCAATCATATTGTCTTTAGCAACCGACATAAGACTTACACCAACACTTGCAGATACAGTTTTTTCCACACCACTACTTTCTATAAATATAATATCCACTTTTTCTGAATTACTTTTCACCTAAATACCATTCCCAGCTAAAGTTACTTAATTAAATTCGAATTACTTTTGGTTTTACGCCACGTTCATTATTTCGGCCATGCGCTGACGGTCGATCTCAAGCACATCACCTCCACTTTTCTCGTATCGGCGCCAAGCAATTTGGATTGGATTTTGGATCGTATTCACTTTTGGGTGCAGCCTTGGGTGATAATCTCTTTTGAATACAGGCAGTGCTGACTTCAGGAATCGCCCCAAAGTAGTAAAGCAGAAACACATTTTTTGGGTGGCCACAAAGGGGTTTCTTAGCCAACCCTCTACTTTTGCCATCGCCCAATAGCATTCGATGGTTTCTTTGGCGATATGCACCAAGGCTGACAACACCATCCATTTCCGATACCACTCAAACTCGCCATACAAGTATTTATAGACGTCGAATGCCACAGCTCCATGCTCAACCTCTTCAACTTGGTGCCACATCCACAACGCTTTCATCACGCCGTCGCTGTCCTTAAACCACTCTTCGTGCTTGTCTAGAATGATGATTCCGCCAAGGAATGTGAATGTCTCATATCCTGCAGTGAAGCCGAGTAAGCGCCTCATATCGTCATTCTTTGCATGGTCCGAAAAGTACTTTCGCGCTCGCTTATCGTAGTACTCAATTTCAGGATATCTTTTTGACAACCACTGATTTACGGAAATAAAATTTTTGGCGTGATGACCTTCTTGACCGATAATGGCGGACACGTCGCGCAGTAGCGACTCGTCTTTTATAAGCTTTTTAGCCAAAGATAATGCTCTCACCAGGTAGCGCTCAAAATACGGAACATGCACTCCCAGCGAATTAATGAATAATGAGAATTCTGGCTTAGTTCGGCTCCACAACGGATCGTTAAATTCGACTTTACTCAAATCAAATTGAAGGGGACGCACCGGAAAGCCATCCATTGGATGGCCACAAGAAAGTGTATTCATGGCTACTCTCCTTAGTTCTTATGTTGCTAGGATTACACAATCAAATGGAACTAAGACAAACCGATAGATGGGGTTTAGCAAGTTTATAAAACCACACCCACACCTAAAGGTTGGGTAGCACGCACATAAACACAACAAAAACATTTAATATCAATTAGTTACGACAAATTTTATTCGCAACCATTACGCTTAAAATAAGTAATAAATATGGTGATTTTCTTTCAAAGGAGGGTAAACCCTTCTATAGAGCTGATAAAACCCTAGCCTCTAAAGCTAAATTTGCTCAGAAACTGAATATCTACCTCAGATAGGGAACGGTTTGAAAACAAACCTTAGATAAGATTTATCTTTCTCGCATAGGCTGCTGCTGCAGTTCTGCTGCGCACTTCGACTTTCTGGTAAACATTATGGAGATGCCATTTAACCGTCGCGATTGATAGCATCAACTCGCGTGCAATATCATTGTTAGTCATTCCCGCACCAACTAACTTAAGTATATCCACTTCGCGGTTAGTCAACTCGCAGCTATCCCCTTCAAACGACTCAGATTTGCTATCGCCGACCGTATCTTTCGCATCACCATTTAGAAGGCGGAGCAGCCGGTCTACAAATTCATGCTTTACACTAAGCTCGCCACTTAAAATTCCATTGGCACGCTTAGATTGCATTTCCTCTAAGATAGGCACAACTCGGCGCCCAGACACAACGATTGGATAAGCGTGATCTTCTAAACAGGCCGCAGTGATGACTTTATCTAATTCCCTGGCACTCTCTTTTTTACTGCCAAGTTGCCATAGTGCTACCGCTTTCATTGTTCGCAAGGTATACAACTGACGCATGCTCTCACTGTACTTCATCTGGGTTAAGTTGATGAGTTTCACAATGATTTTGTAGGCCTCTTCCACCTTATTTTCGGCTAGATACAAGCGAGCGAGAAGTAGTTGCGAGGTGTCCGAAAACGCGGGTATTAGCTCTTCCGGCACATCCTCTTTCTGAATATTGAAGAAATCATTTCGCAGCGCAGTCTCTCTTGCCGCCGCGGCCTGATTATCCCAAATTTGAAGCTCAATCTCCTCTGCGACTAAGCCAAAATGCAAGCGAGGCTGATTGGTCGTTAACGCGGTTTCTTGCCCCTGATGTAAGACCTGGCGTGCTAAATCTAAACTTCCAGCCCATGCCAACTGTCGCGCTTCATTGCGAAATGCCAGTAACAATGGCTCAACTGGGCCGTAAAGAGAGAGAAAGGATCGACCATAGTAGGAATTTCTCTTAACGAGATTAAAGTTACATTTTTGCACATTAATATCGGTGTGAATGAAATCCGCCATTGCGCAAAGGTATATATTGTTGTCATCGATAGGCCCTGCTTTATAAGATGCTTTTGATGCACTTTCAAAAGCCATCCGCAGCTTACCCATTTCAATATTTGCGACACCTTCTACGAATTCCGCCCATAAAGACGCGTAATTAGAGCCCGCCTTAATGCTGTACTTATATCCCTCTGCCGCATGATGCACACTTTTCAGGTATTCTCGCCGGCCGAGCAAGGCGTAACCCAAGCAATTATGGATAGATGAGATATTAAAAAATTCCGTCGAAGGAATTTCACTCAGCGCACTTTCGCACAGCCCGGAGCTAGTCACTAATTCGTCCGCGCAAACTGTCGCGATCGCCTCTGTCGATTTGGCCCGCCAATAACATTCGTCCTTTTCAACATCACTTAGTGACCACAAGAACAAGCTGGGATCAGCCAATCCGGCCAATACTTTTCGGCAAAGGTCGACTGCGTTTTCAGGATCACGACTAAATGCACTAGACCATGCATGCACCAGTAGAAGTCTTGGACGATTGGCATGGTATTCTGCCGGCAAACGGCGCATCCAATCGAGTACGGTATAGTGATCTCCCCGAAGTAAGGCAAAATCTGGCGCTCTAGTCGTTATTAAATCCGCTGCTTTCTCAAAACTTTTCGATGTTAAATAATACTGTATTGCCTCGGTAAGCATGTCTTCATTTTCGCACCACTTAGCCGCGTTAATGCAGACCTCTTTATACTTAGCCGGATTCACCTTTTTAAGCTCGGATCGCAGAAAATCAGCGAACAAATGATGGTATCTAAACCAAACCGCTTCGCGATCCTCGCTTACGATGAAAAGATTATTCTTATCTAGGTAATCCAGCATTGCGTGGCCATTAGCCAAATGACTAACATGGTTGCAAAGACTGGCTGAGAAGCGAATTAAGGGGGAGGTAAGTAAAAGGAACTCTCGCACTTCTGAGGGCAAGCCCCCCAGCACGGTCTTTAATAGGTACTCCGTTAGCGATTTATCCTTTCCCGTGAATCCTTCAATAAATGTCGTCACCGATTCAGTGGAATTAGACATAGCCAAGGCAGCTAGCTGAATACCTGCCACCCACCCTTCGGTAGATCTATGTAGGGTTTCCGCCGACTCAATAGAGCATTCAATATTATGGACGCTCTGTAAATACTTGACGATTTCACTGGCCGTTAAATTGAGTTTTTCCTGTTTAACTTCCGTTATCATCCCCGAAACCTGCCGACGACTCAGATCGAGTGGCAAAGCGTTTCGACTAGCAATCACCACGCACATATTCGCAGGCGTATTAGTAATCAGTTTATTCCAAAATCGAACGATATCCGGGTTATTGATAAACTGAAAATCATCTACAAACAGTACGAATTTGCTTTTTATCGATATTATTCTGGCTAACAGCGAGTCAAATAGGGAATTGTAATTCCTGGAGGGGTTTGCCTTAAGAAAGGCCAATTCACGAGTAGCACTCTTGGGATCTAGATTGTATATGCTGGCGATGAGGTACTTATAAAAAATAGATGACTCATTGTCGTCTTCATCCAAACTCAACCAGCAACAATACTTGCTGTTCTTTTCAGAGTTACTAAACAGCTCGGCCATCAAGGTGCTCTTACCTGAGCCGGCGGAAGCCACAATAGTCAGTAACCCCGTGCCTGATGTGTCACACACTGCGTGCTGAGATAACTGATCTCTAGTGAGCGCCTCTGCTCTTATACTAGGCGGCTTAAGCTTCGTTTCGAGAATTTGAAACTGACTAAATGTTAACCCAACTTCATCCACAAAATATTATCCTTATTATTAATCCACCGAAGGTGAATTTTTATGCCGTACAGCACAAGGTGGTAGTCATTCGCTTCGCCAAAATCCGTCCGCTGACAATCCGAACACACTTTAGTCACTAAAAATGTGATTCAGCGCATCAAACCTACTATAGACTAAGAAAAACTATTGATTCACTGACACGCCGCAGCACAGATTCACCATCACGCGCCCACCAAATCGCTGGCGCGTCGCCCACGCCAATACCGGCACAGTCCCCAATTACGGCTACCCAAGCCACGTATCACGTAGCGGCGCCCAACATTCGTACAACTATGATTGACTAATAAAAATATATCAATCCCGACACTTTGATCGGGTTGCAAACTTGGAAACTTATGTAGGATAGGCCTCAGTAATAACAATACAAACGACACAAGCAGCTCCGTTAACCGCAGAGCTATTGTGAATTCGGTCTATACGACAGCAAATGGGGCTACAAAATGCAACGTCATTATTCAATTAGCTTAATACGCCACGGGCTAGCAGCCATCTTGGTTTCCTTAGTAACTGGCTTTGTACTTATTTTCTCTATGCTCGGCGGCGCGTCCCTCAGCCCCATCCCCATTCTTATCGAGTTCACCGTGCCAGGTAGCACCGCTGGCTGGCGCACCGTGCATATCGGAATGATGATGAATGGCATTATGGCAGTAGCCCTTGGATGCGCAATGCGTGCCGTGTATCTAAACGACACCCAAGGCTTTCGCGTTTTTATGGGGACAATAATAGCGGTATGGGCCAACTTTATGTTTTATCTTTTTGGCATGTTCGCGCCCAATCGCGGATTGACGCTTGAATCCAACGTCCTTGGCGAAGCGAGCTTAGCCGGCGCGCTCGCGTTTTTCCCAGCCTTAATTGGCGCAGTAACTCTGTTCTACGCCGTTATTTCAATGCTCCGCGCCGAACCTTCTGACTAAAACCTCCGGCAGCAAATAGAACCACCGCCATTTTACTCACCATTGAGAAACGGAGAACGTATGAGCATAGTAAATTTGAATGACCGGCCGGCGAGCGCCGACATACCCTATGACTTTATCTCGACCTTTCATCAACAGAAAGCCGCGTTTGAGAACAATAAGTTTCCCTCTTTAAACGAGAGAAGGCGCCAGCTTAAAGCACTTAAAGAGGCGCTAACGGACAACAGTGACGAAATCATTGCCGCACTATCCAAGGACTTTGGCAGTCGCTGCACGGAAGAAACCAGACTGTCTGAGATCAGCAATAGCGTTGGTAATATCGAGTACGCAAGCCGACATTTGGCGAGCTGGATGCGAACACGATCGCGCGGAACCGGTATTTGGTTTTTGCCCGGCGAGAACAAAATCGCGCCGCAGCCGCGCGGCGTAGTCGGCATTATTGTTCCGTGGAATTACCCTATAAACATTGCTGTTTCTGGCTTAGCATCTGCTATCGCTGCGGGCAATCGCTGCATAGTGAAAATGTCTGAATGCACGCCAGCCTCAGAAAACGTACTTCGAAAAATTATCTCCAGCGTATTCGACAACGATCACATTTCTATTGTGGGCGGCGAAGCGGATGCCGCAGCCGCCTTCTCGGCACTGCCATTCGATCACCTAATGTTTACTGGCTCAACACGTGTTGGACGTTTCGTTATGGCGGCCGCCGCTAAAAATCTAACCCCCGTTACGCTAGAGCTGGGCGGAAAAAGCCCGGTCATAGTTCACGACCAATACCCTATTGATGAATTTGCAAAGCGGGTACTCTGGGGAAAAACCTATAACGCTGGCCAAACATGTATTGCGCCTGACTACGCCTTGCTCCCAAAGGGAAGTACTGAAAACTTTAAGGTGTGGATAAGCAGGCACTTTCGCAACCATTTTCCGGAGGGTATCTCCTCGAAGGACTACACATCAATAATCAACACCGCAAACTACGATCGCTTGACGACCTTAGTTAATGAGGCTGAAGCGGAAGGTGCCACCATTATCCGCATGGAAGACCCGACCCCTGCGCACATCGCAAGCCGCAAGTTTCCACTCACCCTGGTGATCAACCCGAATCTTAATAGTCGCGTTATGAAGGAAGAGATTTTCGGTCCTATCTTTCCAATCATTGAAGTCGCATCAACCGATGAGGCAATTTCATTTGTTAATGAAAGAGAAAGACCGCTTGCCCTCTATTTGTTTTCCAATTCGCGTCGCCTGCAAGAACAGGTACTGGAATCTACCCACGCCGGAGGAGTAACTATAAACGACGTGATGATGCAGTATCTGCAAGCCGCACAACCGTTCGGGGGAGTTGGCTCCAGTGGATTTGGGTCATATCATGGCAAAGAAGGATTCACCACTTTTTCTCATATGAAGCCCGTCTTCAGACAGCGCGGAATCGGGCGCTTCACCGGTATTAAGCTTCTTTACCCGCCCTACGGAAATATCGCTCGTCGGCTAATTTCGTTGATGGGAGGCTAACAATGACTTCCGGCATCCATCCCTTTTCGTCAATTAATTTCTACTGCGAAACTCGCCCCCATGACATTGCAGTGGCCGACGAAAATGGTAGTTACAGTTTTGCACGCTTACAAATGAATGCCTGGCAAGCAGTAAACGGGTTTAGATCACTGGGTTTAAGTCAGAATGATCGTATCTCGTTCATCTGCAAAAACCGCTACGAGACGCTCGTTCTCTTAGCGGCGGCATTACTTGGTGGCCCCGTTATTGTTCCCGTCAACCGCAGGCTGACCCGCAGCGAACTTTGCTGGATCATCGATGATGCTCAATCCAAGTGCGTCATCATGGACGAAGAAACCGCTACCCTGCTTGGCGACATCGAATGCCAAACCACATTTATTCTAAAAGATAAATCGAGTAGTAATCCTGAAATTGGGCTATGTTTTTCTAGCTGGTTATCAGAACAGTCCGTCGAGAAAAATGAACTGTCCTTTACACCGCAGCGAGACTACCTTCAAGTTTATACCTCAGGCACCAGTGGTTTCCCCAAAGGAGTAGTGCTGACAGAAGGAAATTGTGTATCCCAACTAATAGCAATTTCACTTACATTTGATATCGCTATTCTACCCAAGGAAAAAATGTATCAAACGCTGCCGCTGTTTCATGTAGGTGGCATCTTCATATCATTGCTGTGCCTAAGCAAAGGTGCAACGTTGATATTGAGAAGTGAGTTTAATCCCCAGGCTGCGTGTGAACTCATAAGCTCCGAAGAGCTTGAACATGCGACGCTAGTTCCCGCAATGATCCAAGCTTGCACATCTTTGGGTGACGGAAAGGATTATGACTATCGCAGTCTAAAAAGTATTATTTATGGTGCTTCGCCAATAAGTGAGCCGGTACTGCGCGCAGGGCGTCAGCACTTCTCATGTGATTTTGTACAGATTTATGGCATGACTGAAACCCATAGTGTTATATCGATGCTTGGCGCGAGAGCTCACAAAGAAATTTTCGACTCTAGGGATTCTTCACTGTTTGGCTCGGCGGGTCATCCTATCATTGGAAGCCATATTCAAATATGCGCTCCAGATGGCAGTGAAGTCGCCCAGGGGGAGATAGGCGAAATAAGAGTAAAATCTGACCTGGTTATGAAGGGGTACTGGAATAATCCAGAGGCTACAAATGAAGCCATCCAGAATGGTTATTTACTTACCGGCGACATCGGCCGTATAGACGAGCGAGGCTATCTTTTTGTTGTCGACAGACTGAAGGACATCATCGTTTCCGGTGGGGAGAATATATCTTCCCTGGAGGTTGAATCCGTCCTCATGCGACACCCAGCTGTTGCCGACGCCGCTGTCATCGGCGCACCTCACGAAAAATGGGGCGAGATTGTTCTCGCACTAATCGTTGTAAAATCACAGGTGAATGCCTCAGAAATATCAGAATTCACTCGCGAGTATCTATCCGGATTTAAGGTACCTAAACTAATTGTCTTTATCGATAGTATTCCGCGCAACGCGGGCGGGAAAATTCTAAAGCGAAAACTGCGAGAATCCTATGCTACACCCAACGAAAGCGCTCCATCTTTAGCTAGCGCTGAGGCCGCAAATTAATTAGTGGTTATAAGCGTTCTAATAGAAAACGTCTAAACGCGGGCGGCACAATTAAGTTTTAAACCATTTGTAATAGCTCTGACTTGCACAGACAGCGACCTCCTTTTATAGCTATCTTTCTATGCAAGCCGGAGCAACTATATTTAGTTCAATAAAAATCAGCCACATTCTTACCCCTTACCCTGAGATTTACGCGATCACAGACCATCGCCCACTTCCTATCTCTTCCTACGACCTATGAGTGAAATCCTGAATTTTGTATTGTGAATACTAGCTTAGCTCGCGATTTTGATGCTATTCAGGGCGCCGTTTATGGAATGACATCGCTGACTCAAGCGAGACCTTGTCGCAAATGAACAAATCACGACTATAGAGTCCAGCTTGATAAAGCGTGGTGTATAGAGCTATAAACCATCTTTTGCGCAAACAACAAGTGCCTGAATAAGGTCTTTTGCCATTTTTTAGGTAATTTATATGCCCAAGGTATTAAACCTATCCTGTACATGTTGATATAATCACGCCGATATTGATTGAGCACACAACACGGAACCTCATGCCAAAAAGCAAAGCCATGTACGGCATAACTCGAATTGATGATGACTACCATCGCACACACGCTTGGCGGGTCAGCCTGCGTAGACAGAACAAGATGCACGTCAAGAATTTCCCCGATAAAACCTTTAAGGGCAAGCGCAAAGCCCTAGCTGCGGCGAAAGTCTTCCGCGACGAGATCATAGATAAGTACCCACCCACTACGCGTCAAGCGATGTGTAATATCCAGCGCAGTAATAACAAGTCAGGTATTACTGGTGTTTACAGCTACGCGAAGAGATACAAACTAAAAAATAATTGTATTAAAGAACTCTGGTACTGGGAGGCCCACTGGCCCGGAGAAAAACCAGGCACCTTCGGCAAGGCAACATTCTCTTTCCAACAATACGGAGAAAAGAAGGCACATAAACTCGCCATAGCTGCGCGTAAAGCTGGCGTCGCGAAATTAAAAGGCGTGTTTTGGGCCAGCGAGCGGGGGGAGAAGTCACAGTAGCACCAAGCGGAAACCTAAGTCTTTCGACTTGATACAGTGTGACGCTCTGCAATTTCTCAGATCCGACAGTTATCGCTATCTGCTGTGTTTTAACGCAGCACTCAACTTTCACCCAATCCCGAAAGACGCAGCTCACCGCCGCCCCACTAAATAGCGCTTGAGTCGGCTCGCATACTTAATAAGCCATAGGCCTGCACGCACTAACACCCTGCCAAACCTAAACCGGTCGAAGGTAAATTTCAGGGAAGCGTCGTTTTAAATTTATTTGAAACTTATTCAAGACGTTTTGTAGAATCTCTTAACTCGAGGCTAAACGGCAAAATAACGCGGCTAGCTGCGGGGCTTGCGCCAGACAAAATATTGAGCAACAGCGTCATTGCCTGCTCGCCTATTTCATTGCGGGGCTGATGAATTGTCGTTAGACGCGGACTGGTGTACTCAGCAAAAACGATGTCATCGAAACCCAGAATGGAGATATCCCTGGGCAACTCACACCCTGCATCGCGACAGGCTTGCATTGCGCCAATCGCTATTTCGTCGTTCGCACAAAATACCGCACTCGGACGCTGCTTCCTTTGCAGCAGCGTGGTCATAGCACGGTAACCCGATGCTAAAGTAAAGTCGCCCTGCGCGACCAAGACCTTTTCAAAACGAAGCTGACTCGACTTCAGGGCATTTTTGTAACCCTGAAGCCTGTCCTCACAAAGAATAGAGTCTTCGGGGCCATCAATATAGGCTATATGACGATGCCCCAAGCTTAGTAAATGGCGAACCCCCACCTCCGCCGCAGCGACATTATCTATACCCACTGCCGGAACGGGAATATCTCGATGGTACTCACAGGCCATAACAAAAGGCGGCCAGGCGGGGTCGAGCGACTGTCGACCTTTGCGATACGGGAATGGAATATTTCGACCGAGACAGATAATGCCATCAGCTTGTTTGTGAGAGACTAAATCACTGTAAATACGCTCGTTCTCGTCGTAGCCCTGAGTATCACCTAAAAGCACTCGGTACTTAAATTGTCGAGCGACTTGTTCGATACCTTGAATAATATTGGCAAAGAACGGATTGGCGATGTCTGGCACTAACACGAGTACGGTGTTACTTCTGCGCCGGCGAAAATTTTGGGCCAATGTGTTTGCAACATAGCCACTTTCCTCGACCGCCTGAATGACTTTATTTCGGGTTTTTTCCGACACTTTATCTGGCTCGGCCAGCGAGCGCGATACCGTCGCGATCGACACCCCGGCCAGTTTGGCGACGTCTTTAATGGTTACCATGTGACTCCTTCAGTGACGACGTTCAGGCTATGTCGCACTGTCATTTTTGTACGCCGCTGTAACGCGATCTCGCCACCAAACCATGCCAAATACCGGTAGGAGCAACAGGGGCAAGATGGCGACGGATTGGAATGATTCTACGGAAGCATACCTCAACACGGCAAGCATCTCTGCCCCCTCCAAGCTCGCCAAACGCGCTACGCCACCGGCCGCCTCGATTTTTGCGGTATCGAAAATTGCGCCCATTTTCGGCAATAAAAATTGAATAGAAAGCCCGCCCGCAAAGCCGGTCAAACCTAAAAATAAGGCGCCGCCACGCGTATACCGCTCGCTGACAACAGACAACATGGTGGGGTATAAAAAGCACACTCCCATTCCCCACACCGTCGCTGCGGCAAAAGCGGCCAGCGGGGACTTAGAGATACTGAGCGCGTAAAGGCCTATAGCCGCCAATACACAACTGCAAAACAACAAGCCGACTGACGATACATATTTAGCGATGGCGCCCGCAAAATGCCGCATCACAAACATCAGCGTACTGACGTAAATCAACACCCAAATGCCCTGCATTCCGACAATATTAGTCAGCGCCAAATCAACCCACTGCCCGGGCGCCAGTTCGGTAGCAGCGGTTATCATCATTGCAAAGAACCAAATGAAATAGCTGGGTGCGCGAAACAGTTCGCGAAACATATCACCGTAGGAAACCCCCGACTGCACCCGTTCTGACTCCGGAAAAATCGTAGAGAGTGTGAGATACGCCAGCAGTAATCCGGGCACTATCAGCATCAGTAAATTTACTTGCCACGGTAAGTCGAGTGCAGAAAATGCTAAGCCCGCCAGCCCGCCAACGACAATGCCCGCAGGCCACCATGCGTGAAGTATATTCAAACGTCGGGTTTTTTCATCTGGATACACCGCAGTGATCATCGGATTGCTCGCCGCCTCCACCGCGCCCCAACCCAAACCCGTCAATAAAAATCCTATGTAAATTAGCCAATACGTTATTCCGCTAAGCGGCATGAAAGAGGCGATAGCGACAGCCAGGCTGCCGCCGATATACCCCAATGCAGAAAAGAGCATCATGGCTCGCATTCCAACTTTGTCGACCAGCGCGCTACCAAATAAAAGGGTTAGTGCAAAACCGATAAAGGTCGCCCCCAACACTTCGCCGACCAGCGCGGCAGAGCGCGCCAAGTTCATCTGATTAAAAATATCAGCCTGAATGTCAGACGCGATACTAGCGCGCACAGCAAAGCCTAAGCCGATCATAAATATCGACAAATTACCGACCAGAAAAAGCCGTTTACGATCCAGCGCTTCGCTCATAGAAACAACCTCTTATTATCATTATGCTGCCGCCAATGCGGCCTTATTAATTCGGCTCGATCCCCAGCACTTGGCGATTGAATGCGTCGTCGCCGCCCGCGCCAGCGAAATCATCAAAAGCCCGATCAGTGAGGCGTATCATGTGGTCGCGAATAAAGGGCGCCCCTTCCCGAGCGCCGTCTTCTGGATGCTTCAGACAACACTCCCATTCCAACACCGCCCATCCGTCATAGCCGTATTGAGCGAATTTACTGAATATCGCCTTGAAATCGATCTGCCCGTCGCCGGGTGAGCGGAAGCGGCCGGGGCGGTCCACCCAATTGTCATAACCGCCGTAAACACCGCTGCGACCATTGGGGCGAAACTCGGCATCTTTCACATGAAACGCTTTAATCCGCGAGTGATACAAATCGATAAAGGCGAGGTAGTCCATCTGCTGAAGTAGTAAATGGCTGGGATCGTAGAGTATATTTGCCCGCGGATGATGATCGACGGCTTCGAGAAAACGCTCAAAACTTGCGCCGTCATGCAGGTCTTCACCGGGATGAATTTCGAAGCAGCAATCCACCCCCGCCTCGTCAAAGGCATCAAGAATCGGCCGCCAGCGTTTGCCCAACTCTGCAAATCCAGCGTCCACCAAACCCGCTGGGCGCTGCGGCCACGGATAAAAGGTATGCCATAGCAACGCGCCGGAAAATGTAGCGTGAGCAGTCAACCCTAAGCGCTGACTGGCTTTGGCCGCTAACTTCAATTGATTTACCGCCCACGCCTGCCGCGCTTCTGGTTTGCCCCGCAACTCAGCGGGAGCAAATCCGTCCATCAATTGGTCGTACGCTGGGTGCACAGCCACTAACTGGCCCTGAAGGTGGGTCGACAGTTCAGAAATCTGCAGACCTGCAGACGCTACTCGACCCTTGAGTTCATCGCAGTAGTCTTGGCTTCCCGCCGCCACTGACAGATCAATTAAGCTGCTTTCAAAACTCGGAAGCTGCACCCCTTCATAACCCAATTCTTTAGCCCAAGCGCAAAGACCTTCTAAGGTATTAAAGGGAGCATCACTGCCAGTAAATTGAGCAAGAAAAATAGCCGGGCCTTTCATTATTTATTCTCCAGTGCCGCAATGGCTTGCAAGCGATGCCACTTCTGGGTGGATTGCGACGCTGCAACTGTCGCCTCGATAAACCGCATACCACGCAGAGCATCTGCTATACCGGGTACATCGCGCTCAACTTCGGTGGCGTCTCGGCCCTCCAGTCGCGCGCGCACCTGGCCGGCAAAATTTCGGTAGTGATTGGCGAATGCCTCTAAATAGCCTTCTGGATGGCCAGCCGGTGTGCGGCTATTGGCCAGGGCAAGCGGTGACAGCCCCGGCCCGCCCGCACGCAGCATCTGCGCTGGGCGATCAGCCCATTTCAAGCACAGTGTATTTGGTTCATGTTGCTGCCAATCCAATCCACCTTTGTCGCCATACACGCGCAGCCGTAGATTATTTTCCTCACCAGTGCAGATTTGGCTGGCGATTAACACACCGCGTGCACCATTTTCAAAACGCAGTAATACGGTTGCGTCATCGTCCATTTGTCGACCTTCAACCACCGCATTGAGGTCAGCGCAAATCGCTGCGATAGGCTGGCCGCAAACGTACTCACTTAGCTGCGCAGCATGCGAACCAATATCCCCAACACAGCTGCTTATTCCCGCCTGCGCCGGATCAAGCCGCCACGCCGCTTGTTTGCTTTCGGCTTCAACACCGGACTGCGCCAACCAACCTTGCGGATACTCCACCAATACTTTGCGCACCTCACCCAGCGCACCACTAGCAACAAGACTTCGCGCCTGCTTTATCATTGGATAGCCGGCGTAGGTGTGGGTCAGCCCATAGAGTAAACCGGTCTTCTGCAGCTGTTCCGCCAACTGCTCCGCCTCATGCAAGGAGCGCGTTGCAGGTTTGTCACTGAGCACATGAAACCCGTGCTTTAACGCCGCCGCTGCGATTGCGAAATGGCTTTCGTTCGGCGTGACTATAACGACAAAATCCATACGCTCACCATCAGGTAGCGCCGCCTCTGCCGCCATCATACTTGTATAGCTTTGGTAACTGCGCTCCGCGGGTAGACACAAACTTTCTGCAGTCTCCTGCGACTGCACTGGGTTGCGAGAAAACACACCACAAACCAGTTCAATCTCGCCGTCCAAGCGAGCGGCGATACGATGAATAGGACCGATCATGGCTCCGGGACCGCCCCCCACCATGCCCATACGGATTTTTCGACGCGCGCTCATAACTCTTGCTCTCGCTCGACAGCTGGCACTGGGTTAGCGGGATCCGGCTGCGCAGTTTTTAGCGGCGACCTAAGCCAATGCATCGCCTCTACCAAAAACCGCTGGTAGTCCGCCAGCCTATATGTGTGAGGCTGATGGCCAATAGCGCTGTACAGCACCCGCCCCTTGCCCAGCGAATGACGCCAAGCAATGGGATGCTCGCCCGGCATATGATCGCTGCCGAACAGATTGTCACCCTTTACCTGGTATGAAGACTCATCAACTGTCAGCAAAATCTCGTAACCTTTGTCGCGGGGATTCGCCGCAAAGGCGTACCATTCTTCGTCGGTCACCAGCCAAGGAGAAGGCAGGTGCTGGGTTATCGGCGAGGCCGGATCAGCCACAAGCACATCAGCATCCTGAAATTGTGGATGCATGGTATGACCGATAAACTGGGCGCCCACCAAGGTGTCGACATACCATTGCCAGCGGTAACTATGGTCTCCCCCCGAGGCGTGAATACCCAACCAGCCACCGCCGCCCTCTAACCACTGCCGCAATGCGTCGCGCTGGAGTTCAGTAAGTACGTCGCCAGACACGTTATTCCAAATGATTAGATCGAACTGGGCGAGCAACTCCGGCGAATGCACGGCCGCATTATCTGTGAGATAAGCCTGCCAGCCCTGCTCAGTAATTAATGAGGACAATACCGACTTAGCGACAGGAATAGCCTCTTTGTGAATAAACCCGTTGGTCTTGGTGAATACCAGCACCGCGGGTCGACTAAATGCCGGCAGATTCGGCGCTTCAGTATCGTAGTCGTAACGTGGGATGAGCCCCATGGAGCGCACCTGATAATAGGCTACCGCTACTAAGATCAGTAGCACTGCCAAGCCCACCCACAAACTGCGCTTTAACCATTGTTTCATTTATTATTTCCTCGCTGCTCAGCGCGGCACACGACGATAATCACAACACCCCCGCCTGCATCTGCTTGACTGCGTAATCACAGGCTCTGGCGGTGAGCGCCATATACGTTAGCGACGGGTTGACGCAAGACGCTGACGTCATACAGGCGCCATCCGTAACGAACAGATTCGGTACATCGTGGGCCTGATTGTGGGCATTAAGCACCGCTTCTGCTGGATCATTACCCATGCGGGCAGTGCCCATCTCATGCACCGCGCCGCCCACCGGACTGTCAATTTGGTGCTGCTTCAAATTCAGCACCGCGCCCGCTGCGCGCATAATGCGATCGCTTTGACCGACCGCATCCTCCCACAACTTGTATTCGTTCTCGCGCCACTGCGCATCGAATACCACTTGTGGGATACCAAAGCGGTCGCGCTTATTTGGATGCAAATAGAGATGGTTGCGTTTGTCTGGCAGACATTCGGCAAACACGGCCATCGCCCATACCCATGGACCTGGCTTTCGAAGGCTGTCTTTGAGACTGGCACCGAAGCCTTTGCGGTGATAATTCACCTTCCAGTTCATACGCACAACATTGCCTTGAATACCGTAGCCGCGCACGAAGTCGCTTTGGTCTTCCTGCCCCGGCAGATTGCGAAACCGCGGAATATACGTCCCATTCGGCCGATTTCCATACCAATAACTATCCATGTCGTCGAGGAAAATTCCCATCGACGCGACTCCGTGAACATGGTCCATCAGGTAGCGTCCCAATGCACCACTGCGGTTTGCCAAACCATTGGGGAATGCCTCAGACGCAGAGTTTAGCAATAACTGGGTGCTGCCTACGGTGGATGCACACAGGAACACCAAGCGCGACCGAAAGCGCAGGCGCTCACCCGTTTGACTGTCGATCACGCGCACTTCTGACACCTTGCCGGTCTCAGAATCAAGCACTAATTTCTCCACCACAGAGTTGGGGCGCAAGGTCATATTTCCGGTGGCGGTGGCCGCCGGTAAGGTCGCGCTCTGCGAGCTAAAATAACTGCCAGTGGAGCAACCGCGGTGACAGGGGCCGCAGTAATGGCAGGCCGCTCGACCATTGTGATTTTGGGTGAGAACAGCCGTCCGGCCAATGGTCAGATTCACGTCCGGCGCCTTGCGTTTTAAACGCCCGCGAATAGTCTCTTCAATTTTATGCATCCCCATGGGCGGCAAGAATTCGCTATCTGGCAATTCAGCCAAGCCCAACTTCTCGCCGCTGACGCCGATAAATTTCTCGACGTAGCTATACCATGGCGCAATATCGTCGTAGCCAATTGGCCAGGGAATGCCGTGACCGTCGCGCTGATTGGCCGCAAAGTCCTGCTCACTCCAGCGATAAGTCTGCCGCCCCCATACCAGAGAGCGACCGCCCACCACGTCAGTGCGAATCCAGTTAAACGGCTTTTCCGTTTGATAGGGATTTTGCTTGTCGTTAACGAAGAAGTGACGCGTTGCCTCACCAAAGGCGTAAGACGTGCTTTGTACCGGATACTCTTCTGCATACAACTCGCGGGGGGGCTTGCCCTGAAAAGGCAGTTTCCAATCCGGCGCATGTTCGCCGGTGTAGTCGGCACCATGACGCAATTCGCGGCCGCGCTCAAGCACGAGTACCTTCAAGCCCTTTTCGGTCAATTCCTTTGCCGCCCAGCCACCGGTAATTCCAGAGCCAACGACTATCGCATCAAAATCGTACTGTGTTGTTGCAGACATCGCCGTTCCTTTAAATCAGCACTGAAACCCAACTGCTATCGTCGTCATGCAGTTTTTGATGACCGTCAAACTTCATCGGCATAGCCTCGTAACGCAGCACTTGCGTGCCACCGACCTCAGAGGTAAAAAAGCCCCAGATCGTTAATTCTTTAAGCTGGCAAATAAACGGGGCATCACTGACATACACCGGTATTTCACCAAATGAATACCAACTGGAATCCGAGGCCGCGCTCTCCAGATCTTCTAAAATATTAACTCGCGTTTTTTCAGATAGCGCTTCGAAGGGTTGCTGATGATCGCGCTGCACCTGCGCCATCAACGCCGCAAAACCATCGACGAACAGGCTTCGCTCTTGCTCATTGAGCCACTCAAAAACCATGAGCTCTACGAAGCGCGGCACGCCGGCATCGATGGCCCCCGGTGATTCCGTACGCGGTATGACCGTCTCCGTTAGCATTGCCAAGGTAGCGCGCTGCGCAGCGTTAAAATACGACATCTTACGGTCGATATAATTGGGCGCCGCCGCCATGTGACGCTGTTGTTCCACCGTCAATGTGATGCCCATCTGGCTGGCGCTAACGCCGCCAATTAGCAGCGCCGCACACTCCAAAAACTCTCGACGATTCATGAATGGCCTCCCAGCTTTGACCTTAAATAACGCCACCACGGCAGCGCCACTAACAAACCGGCGAGTAGACACACCACCCCCTGGTAGTGCCATTCGCCAAAATAGAATGAGGCCGCTTTAAAAACACTATAGCCATAGTAGATAAAGCCAATGCCTGTAAGGTGGTGTAGCTCGTAAAAAAGCGTCGCTGTTGCGCCCAGCAAGGCATAGAGGTAGACCGCTACCCCCAGCCCAGCCAGCAGACGCGGAACTCGAATTTCAACACGTTTAACCATGATCTCTAATCACCTATTCTTCAAAAGTTTAGCTCCACCTCGATACCGGAAACACGCGGCGGTAGATTGCCAATTAATACAAGCTGACTGGGACGATCACTGCCTAGGAAAAGCGGTGCCGCCGAGAAAAACAAATCACTATTATCTTCGAGGTTCTCAACAAAGGCGGTGACTTTGATCTGACGGCTGGCGTTTTGCCAACCCAAACGCACCGAACTATTGGTGTATGCATCCACGACATCGTCGTCGTTACCCAGTCCACGGCGGTTAATTTGATCTGTCCAGCTGGTTTGCACGGAGGTCGTCACCCGCCCCCAGTCATTTAACTCAACGACATAACTGGCCAACAGCGACACCGCAAACTCCGGCGATGCTGGCAAGGTTTCGCCAGAAAAGTCGAAAGGATCGCTGGCATCACAGCCCGGCGCTGGACTACCCTGCTCCCGCGCTGGGTCATTACCGCAGTAGCTGTCATAAGAAGCATCCGTCCACGCAAAACCACCCATCACGCTAAGACTGGCGGTAGGCATCCAGCGCAAATCCATTTCGAAACCTTGAATTGATGCGGCGGCAGCATTTTCAGTAATAATCCCGCCCGGGGTTATCTGGCTAACCTGCAAATTCTGATAATCGTAAAAATACAAGGCCATATTGGTCTGCAGACTCTGCCCCAGGAAACTTGCCTTCCAACCAAACTCAAGGGAGTCGAGAAATTCAGGATCGACTGGATTTTGGATCACCCCCTCTTCTAAAGTTTCGATTCGCTGCGCTAAACCTGGCTTGTAACCCCGCGCTGCCTTCACATACGCCATGCCGCTTTCGTTATAGAACCAGCGCACACCCACCTCACCGGTAGTTTCTTCGAAGGCGGCGTACTGATTGATATCTTGCTCCTGCACCAGCGGGAAGTTACCCAGCGGGGTCACAATGGCATTTACCGAACTCGCTGTCTCATTGGTAAATTCGTCGCGATTGTGGCGAATACCGGCAGACACCTCAATATTTGGCCAATCAAACAATTCACCCAAGTCCAAATTAGTATTGAGAAATAACGCCCGACTGTCATCGACGATATGAATACCATCGATGCGCACCTCTGCCGTGATAGGACCGGAGATCACATCCAGCCAATCCGGCAAGCCCACCGTCGATGGCGACAAATGGCTGCGCACGTCGATAGCCTGCCGCCAGTCATCGGTTTTGCGATACGCGAAAAACCCCAGCAACCAATCAACACCACTCGCGTTATCTGATACAAACCGCAGTTCTGCTGTGCGTCGGACATCGCTGGGGTGCTCAGATACGCCATCAGTGATGGCTGCGTCGGTGCCGTCCAGGTCAAATACTGACCGCCAGTCGCGACGCATTTCACCGCCCACAACGACCACATCCATGTTACCCAGCAATGGCAGCTCTTCCAGCGACCATGTGATATCTGCGGATACCCGCGTGAAATCTTCTTCAAAGTTACCGAAGCGCTCGTGGGCCCGCGACCGAACTTGCCTCACGTCATCGGGCAACGGAGTCGCGCCCAGTGCTTCCAACTCACCACTTTGGCGCGCCTTCAGTGAAGGGGAGAATACCGTATTGGTGCCGTTGGTCCGATACTGATACTTAATTGCCCGGAGCCCAAGCGCCAGCGAATCATGTATCTGACTCGTCAGATAAATGCGTAAAAAGTGATCTTGCAGATTACCCGGATCAGCGTCATCTGGCGTCAGCAGATTGTCATAGTTACCGTCCTTTTCACGCGCGAAACCGGCAACCCGGGCTAACAAGCGGTCATCGCCAGCGCCGAGTAAAGGCATATTAATATAGGCACGCAGCTCTTTTGAGCTTAAGTCCGTCTGCCGATAACTGCCTCCCATCCCCAGCTCAGACTCTGGCTTAGCCCATTTGGCGTTGATCGCCCCGGCTGTTGCATTTCGTCCGTAGGCTGTGCCCGATGGGCCACGTACCACTTCCACAGCCTGCAAGTCGTAATAGGGCTCTCCGCGCAAGTCCAGAAAAAGGTCGTTCACGTGAAATGCCACTGGCGACGGGCCGTCTCGGGTGCGGCTAATTCCCCGTATAGCGACCTGCTCACTGCCAGCCTCCTCGCCCTGAACGATCACACCGGGCATGAACTGGGCCATGGTGCGAAAATCCTGAATATTCTGCTCAGCCAGCATTTGGCCGCTCAACGCCGACACAGAGCCGAGCACATCCTGCAGCGACTCGCTACGCTTAGAGACCGTCACTACAACTTCTTCTATCATCAATCCGGATGGCGCACGATCTGGAACCGCACTGGTTTGAGCTAGAGCTGAGCTGACCATAAAGCACTGCAGTACTGCAGTCGCCGCGACCCATAAGATCTTAGACACCATGACTGTCCCCCTACCCCTTCGCCAACTGACACGTTGTTCGGAGCATTAGTTATTATTATGTAATCGTTTACATCATAATAACGACCACCTCCAAAAAACAAGTCCCACCGTGAAATTTATGTGACGTAGGTCGTACCTTGGCTGCAGAGTGACGACAACATACAGGCGCAAAAATCATTACCTACATCGACAGCCAAACGATAAATTATGATGCCGCGCGCCACTCTTAACTATGGCATATCCTATATACGCCTGCTCTTGCCAACAAAACCCAATACAACACCAATTCACAGATTGGCCATTTAGATTCTTTTATTACGCAGACACGCCCAAGCCACCCACTATTGAGCATAGCTCAATATAAATTCTCCACAACCTTGTTATACCCGCCATTAATCAGGTATATTAAGGATCATCATAATCACAGCAAGCCTCAATAGCGGAAGACGAGTTCTTAACTCAGCACGCTTAAGGATCAACATGAGCGACAACATCATCAAATACCACGTGGGCGACAGCGGCATTGCCACCATCACCCTCAATCGCCCCGACATTCACAACGCCTTCGACGATACCGTGGTTGCCGCACTGACCACCGCCTTTAAGCAAGCAGGTGAAGACCCCGCTGTGCGGCTTGTGGTTTTGGCCTCTACCGGTAAAAGCTTCTGCGCCGGCGGCGACCTCAATTGGATGCGCCGCATGGCGACCTACACCTTTGAAGAGAATTTGCGCGACTCCAATATGCTGGCCGAGATGCTGCGCACGCTAAATTACTTACCCAAGCCCACGATTGCCCGGGTACAGGGTGCTGCCTACGGTGGCGGCGTCGGCTTAGTTGCCTGCTGCGATATGGCAGTAGCCTCACCCGAAGCCGTATTTTGCTTGAGCGAAGTGAAGGTCGGATTGATACCCGCCACCATTGGCCCCTATGTGGTTCGCGCCATTGGCCAACGCGCCTCGCGCCGCTATTTCACCACCGCCGAGCTAATCAGTGCCGACAAGGCGCTTACTCTGGGCCTGGTATCAGAAGTCGTCGCTAGTGATCAGCTTGACGAGTGTATCGCCGGCATCACTAAAAATTTGCTACGCAATGGCCCCCGCAGCGTCGGCGAAGCCAAACGTCTAGTACTGGATGTGGCCGACGGCGAAATAGACGCCGCCATGATTGCCGACACCAGCCAGCGCATCGCCGAGACCCGCGGCTCTGACGAAGGCCGCGAGGGGCTGACCGCCTTTCTAGAGAAACGCAAACCGGCTTGGATTAAATAATCGTTTTATAGCCGAACCCACTTAACTCGATTAACACGCTAACAGGAACGTATTATGAGCCAAGATAAAACCGTGCTTATCGCCAACGGCCAAGGCTTTTGGGGTGACAGCCTCCTAGGTCCGCTGCGCCTGGTTGAAGAAGGCCCATTGGATTACCTAACGCTGGATTACTTAGCCGAAGTCACCATGAGCATCATGCAAAAGCAAAAGCTGCGTAATCCCAACGCGGGCTATGCGACTGACTTCGTGGAAATGCTGCGCCAAATTTTGCCGACTTGCCAAAAGAAGGGCATTAAAGTGATCGCCAATGCCGGCGGCGTAAACCCCAGAGGTTGCCTGGAATCGATACAAAGTGTGGTTAAAGAACTGGGCATGACCGGCATTAAAATCGGCATCGTTGAAGGCGACGATATTCTCGACCAATTGCCAGAACTGATAGCCTCTGGCGAGAAGTTCAAAAACCTCGACAACGGCGAGGCGGTGGATTCCATCCTCGACAGAATGTCTAGCGCCAACGTTTACATCGGCGCCAAGCCCATTGTGGATGCGCTGGCACAGGGTGCTGACATTGTGGTGACGGGCCGCTCGACCGATCCATCACTGGTTGTGGCGCCACTGATTTACGAATTTGGCTGGTCAATGGACGATTTTGACAAGCTGGCTGCAGGCACCGTCATGGGTCATATCTTAGAGTGTGGCGCGCAGTGTACTGGCGGTAACTATAACGACTGGCGCAATGTGCCCGACTTCGCACGCATCGGCTACCCGGTGGTTGAAGCCAAAGCCGATGGCACCTTTGTGGTCACTAAACACGAAGGCACCGGCGGTTTGGTTAACATCGACACCATAACCTCACAGCTGATGTACGAGCTGGGCGACCCGGTCAACTATTTAGGGCCTGACTGCACCTCTGACTTTACCACCATCAAGCTAGAGCAAGACGGCGAGAACCGCGTGCGTGTCAGCGGCGTGAAGGGCTCTGCCCCCACCCCAACCTATAAAGTCTCTATGTCGTATGAAGACGGTTACAAGATTGTTGGCCAATTAACTTATACCGGTCCAGACGCCATAGAAAAAGCCAACCTTGGCGCGGCTATTTTGTTTGAACGCGTCGGCATGTACGGCAAGCCCATTCCAGAAGCGGATCGCTTTGTTGAATTGTTCGGCACCAACGTGTGCTACAAAGGCATTGTGAAGCAGGAGCAAGAGCCCAGTGAAGTACTGCTGCGTGTTGGCGCCAAAAGCCACGACAAAAACCTGCTCAACACCTTAGCTCGCGAGCTAGCACCGCTGATTACTAGCGGCCCCGTTGGTGTTACCGGCTTTGCGGCTGGTCGTCCACGCCCGACTGAGATTGTAGGTTACTGGCCTGCCTTGATCGACAAAACCAAAGTCACCACCAGCGTCATTGTGGAGGAAGTATAAGATGGCCCGTGTACAATTATTTGATGTAGCAATTGCCCGCTCTGGCGACAAAGGTGACGGTTCTAATGTGGGTATTAAAGCGCGCACACCGGAACTGTATAAGTTTCTGCGTGAGAATTTAACAACCGCGGTGGTTAAAGAGCACTTTAAAGAAATCTGCTTTGGCGACGTAAAGCGTTACGAATTGCCCAACCTGCAAGTATTGAACTTCATTCTTGAAGATTCACTTGGCGGTGGCGGCACCGAAACGCTGATCATGGATGCCCAGGGCAAGGTGCACAGCCTAGCGCTGCTGCACATGGAAATGGATATACCTGACGCGCTACTTGCCTAGTCAGCAGTATTAAATACGTAAGACGATTCAGGCCGGCTATCCGGCCTGAATGCTTTTTTGCTTTTCAAATGTGCTTTTCAAATTAGACAAAGCAAAACACAATACACACTCACCTGAAGCCAAAGAAAGCAAAAGCCATGAGCGGAATACTAAGCGCCTTACACCAGCAGGCTAAACAATCACCTAAGCGCGTTATTCTGCCAGAGCACTACGACCCTAGAGTAATAAGCGCGGCATCAACTCTAGTCCAGAAAAAACTGGCGACGCCCATCTTAATAAGCGCGCCAGACAACACACCATTGCCCGCTGATATAGAAATCTTTGACCAACGTCCGGACGCAGAATCTTGGCGCAACAAAGCCATCGCAGCCTTTACCGAAGCGCGCGCCGCCAAAGGTATGACCGAAGACAAAGCCCGCGACGCACTGCAAAACCCGGTACTACTTGCCGCCGTACTGATTAAAATCGGCTACGCCGATGCCGGCGTTGCCGGCTCTACCGCCACCACCGCCGACGTTTTGCGGGCAGGGATACAAGGCTTAGGTTTAGACGCCAACGCCAAACTGGTTTCAAGCTTTTTCCTGATGGAATTACGCGATGGCAGAGTGCTGAGTTATGCCGACTGCGCCGTCATACCTGACCCCAATAGCGACGAGCTAGCGGACATTGCCATCAGCAGCGCCGCTAGCTATCTTCGCCTAACAAAAGAACAACCCAAGGTTGCCATGCTGACTTTCTCGACAAAGGGCTCGGCTAGCCACCCCCGAGTCGACAAAGTCATTGATGCCCTAGCCCTTGCCAAACAGCGCGTACCTGAACTTAATATCGACGGTGAGATGCAATTTGACGCCGCCTTTGTGCCCACCATTGGTAAACGCAAAGCACCAGATTCGACCGTCGCCGGCCAGGCAAATGTATTTGTGTTTCCAAGTTTAGAAGCGGGAAATATCGCCTACAAAATCACTGAGCGAATTGGTGGTGCGAAAGCCATTGGCCCGATACTTCAGGGACCGGCAAAGCCGTGGATGGATTTATCGCGGGGATGTACAGCAGAGGATATTGTTGATGTGGCAGTGATTGCGGCGGTATTGGCACAGTAGTCCAATATCTGAAACTCATGAAAAAGATTAATGGGGTGAAACACATTTTTCTTATGATCAATAACTCTTATCTTACTTTTTAATTCAAAATTAAAAGTAAAACTTTTCACCCTTTTTTCTGCCGATTTACACATAAAATACGGGCTTCATCGGCCTTGCGGTAAAAACTGGCGCTGATCATTTAAGCGCACAGCAACAAGCGGACATGAATTGCCCCACCGAAAACATAAACACCTAGATTGGACGGGGGCGCTGAACGGACACGTATTACTTTGTATCGATCTCTTTTGGTCCGCAACTTCAGCCTCAAGGTATAAAATGACTAGAAATTAGTTAGAAAACGTGACATATCCAAATTTTAACGGTATAAAACCTTCCAGTTACTAGGATGATTGTATCTCGATTAAAATCAGGGAAGATTTAACTTGTCACAGATTAGCGCAGTACTGCCAGTTACCTTGTTAGGCAGAGAAGAAGAAGCTCCTTATGGATTACTAGATAATCTATTCATATCATTGAAAAAATTTGCCCAACCAAATCTCTTTGAACGATTTTATATTATCACTCCGCCACGTGATGTTGAGCTGATTAGGGCTTACGTTCAGAAAATAGATTACGTCAAAGTCGAAGTAATAAATGAAATTGAGCTTGTTCCGTCCATTGAAAAGTATGTTGGTGATATAGGTGGCTGGACGCTCCAGCAACTCCTAAAGCTCGCTATTTCAGATATTGTCACGACTCCCTTTTACCTCACGTTTGATCAGGATGTATTTTTTACCCATCCGGTAAGCGAAGAAAATTTATTACCTAACGGTAAAGCGCTTACTCAGTATGAGGCAAAAACAGCACACAAGAAATGGTGGCAATCCTCAGCCTATCACTTAAAGATGAAAACCAAACTGAATGAAGATGGTATGCAAGTTACGCCTGCCATTTTAGCTACAGCCGCTTCGCGGGCGCTGATTAAAGAGCTTTCAATGGAAAAAGATTGGGTAGATGGACTTCTGGAGCCGCACCTACCAAATTCATTGACTAGGTTTCACCCGCGCTGGAAGCATCGCCATAGGTGGACAGAATACACCCTTTATTGGCTGTATCTAGAGAAATACAATCTAGTCGATTCTTATCACGCAGATAACTCCATCGGATACACCCTGTTATCGGAAAAGGCTGTTTGGAAAAAGGAGGGGCTTAGTGACTGGGATCCTGACCATTGCTTTTCTGATAATGATAAAAGCCTTTTCTCTTTAGTCCAAAGTAGCACTGGCATTCCTTCAAGGTTCGTATTGGACAAAATTAAAAAGTATATTGATTAGCGGTTCACTATAGCTAGCTTTCAAGATAAAAAAATAGGATATTTATTATATGGATTCACTGCTGCCCCATAATTTTTCATATTAGTTCGAATTAAGGGTGATTTAGTGTATCGAAGTCCGCTGGACTGCTCTGGTTGAACGAACCGGACACGTTAAGAAGAGACAATACTCATCAAGTATTAGACTATCATCATGAGACATAAACTCAATTACAAGCATAGTCAAAATAAAGGATAAGGTGAAAACGATCACTGTGTAGTTTGCTGCTCGCGAGGCCAATACAGAAGGCCTTGACACAGACATTTACTTTGCTCACCCGTGTGTATTATCGGGGCGTGGTATTAAATAAAAACACTAGTGGATTGATACGACAGTACCTTCCAATGGGAACGAATTTTATACGGTTACGGATGAGCAGGTTCAGCTTGTAATGGACCGAATTAATGCCAGACCGCGAGCTAGTCATGGCAACCGATCGCCCAATGAATTATTTATGGGCCAGCGAGAAGATTTACTCGCTGCGCAAATTGATTGCACTAATTACTTGAAACTACGAAAAATTACAGGATTGCATCATCCTTAAGTAAAATTTAAATCTGCGGCTACCGCGGCCCCTGCAAAACCACCCTCCATAAACAGGCCTAAAACGGCATCGCTTAAAACTTATCAAAATACATTCCACAAACCACCGCAGGCCGGTGATACGCTAGAATTGAATGACCACTAATGTGCCGCCATCCAATTTATCGCAACAATAGCAGCGGTCGCCTAGTCTTATGCAACATTTTGGCAGTAAAACTGCCAAGCAACATATCGCGCAATGGGTGGTGACTATAAGCCCCCATAACTGTCAAATCGATATCATGCTCAGCCTGGTAATGACAAAGTTGCTCATCACTTTTCCCCTTAGGTAAATTCACAAGCTCATGCTTTATTCCGGCAGATTGTAAGACCTTCGCTGCATCATTTAATACGTTGGTCGCAGTAGACTCATCACCCACATAAACTAAATGGCAAGGAATATCTTTAAACACTGGACTAGACGCGACCATATCTAAAGCCTTTCTAGACGCATCATGACCATCGTAAGCCAGCATGATTTTCTTTGGCGTAGAGAATGGCGTATTCACTACTAGAACGGGCTTGTGCAAAGATCGGATAACCGTTTCAAGATGTGCACCTATTTGTCCTTCTTGATGCTCTTCACCGCGAACACCCATCACCAGTACGCGAATACTTCCCTCTAGCTCGACCAGCGATTCCTGCAAGCTACCGTGCTGCTGCCATGCCTCAACATCGGCAACTCCGGCGCTTACCACTCGCTCTCTTGCAGCATCGAGCATTAACTTCCCCTTTTGCATCAACAAACGATTACGTTGTTGCTCAACCCGGGTCAATTCTTCAAGTAATTCTTCCTGGCTACCAAGACCAATACTCCCGCTTAAATCTGCAACCGCCGCCTGCGGACGATGCTCAATATTATGCAATAACTTTAACGGCGCACCCGCTCTATGCGACATCCACGCCGCATAATCACACACCGCCGTAGTCAAACTCGCGCCATCTATACATGCCAACACATAATTATTATTCATTAGTGGCCTCCCAGTACTTTTTCAATTTCTTCGGGTTTGTCGTGAACACCAAAGCGATCAACAATCGTTTCACTGGCCTCATTCAAGCCAATTAATTCGACCTCCGCCCCTTCTCGTCGAAATTTAATAACGACTTTATCCAAAGCACCAACCGCAGATATGTCCCAGAAATGGGCGCGACTCAAATCAATAACAACCTTGTCTACCACCTCTTTAAAATCAAAACCGGCGTTAAACCGTTCGGCAGAATTAAAGAAAACCTGCCCAACGACGTTATAGATCCGGGTATTACCGTCAGCGCTCATATCTTTGCTGATGTACATAAAGTGACTAACTTTATTTGCGAAAAACAAAGCCCCTAGCAACACCCCAACAAATACACCGTAGGCAAGATTGTGAGTCCACACGACCACAACAACGGTCGAAATCATAATAATATTTGCCGAGAGCGGATTGGATTTAAGCCCAGTGACCGATGACCAATTAAACGTACCAATTGACACCATAATCATAACGGCAACCAACGCAGCCATCGGAATCAACGACACCCAATCACTCAGGAAAACCACCATCGTAAGCAACATGACACCAGCAAACAGCGTCGACAAGCGCCCCCTGCCACCTGACTTCACATTAATCACAGACTGACCAATCATTGCACAACCAGCCATACCGCCAAGCAAGCCAGAAAAGATATTGGCAATGCCCTGCCCCTTACACTCTCTATTTTTATCACTGCCGGTATCCGTTAAATCATCGACAATAGTCGCCGTCATCAACGATTCCAATAAACCCACCACGGCCATCGCGGCAGCGTAAGGAAAAATAATTCTCAGGGTTTCAAGATTAAGCGGTACATCTGGCCACAGGAAAATCGGCAAGGTATCAGGCAATTCCCCCATATCTCCAACTGTGCGGATATCAAGCCCAACACACAAACTCACAGCCGTAAGAGTAAGAATACAAACCAGTGGCGATGGAATAACCTTGCCAACCACAGGTAAAAGCGGGAACAAATAGATAACACCGAGCCCAGCCGCGGTCATCGCATAGACATGCCAGTTCACATTGGTCAATTCTGGTAACTGCGCCATAAATATCAAAATAGCCAAGGCATTTACAAAACCGGTTACCACCGAGCGGGACACAAAACTCATAAGCTGACCAAGCTTTAAGTACCCCGCCACGACCTGTAAGGCACCCGTCAGTAGTGTCGCCGCCAACAGATACTCCAAACCGTGATCCTTGACCAAGGTCACCATCAGCAGAGCCATCGCACCTGTTGCAGCGGAAATCATTCCCGGACGACCACCAACAATCGCCGTCACCACAGCAATACAAAATGACGCGTACAAGCCGATCTTTGGATCTACACCCGCAATGATAGAAAAGGCGATTGCCTCAGGTATTAAGGCTAGAGCAACAACTAGTCCGGCGAGAATGTCACCACGGATATTTCCTAACCAATCTTCTTTTTTTGACAGTAATAACATGAACAACTCATTGCTTGGGGATAATTTCAGAACTGCAGCCCCTGGTGCCACAGCTCGCCAAAGCTGACACTGTCGAGCCCTGACGAAGAATTAGGCGGCGATTATACAGACAATGACCAGGAGCTACCTCCGGTCATTGTGGGGAAATGTCGCAACAAAAGTGAAGTAGTTGGCCGGATACTCGGTAAGAGGGCCGCGCACGAGCTATATTAGCAATTACTCGGTACCGTAATCGCGCCCCTCTGCTCAAATAACACCAAACCGCGCCTATATTAGGCATATAGAAAACAGCAAAGAAATTGGCCGTAAAAACTTGCGTATAACTACTGATGCATAGCCTCCTGCTCACCTATGCCGTTGCTAAAAACGCAGTAACTCGCATATTATAAGAAGGTTGAAGTGCGCATAATTCTTATGAGACACTCGCCGGTTATTGTGAAAAATAAACCTGCTCTCTCTATTCTAATTACCGGATCCGTAACTTACGTGGATTTACAGCTATTACTAATAGAATACTGATCCAAGCTCTAATCATCTATAGGTGCCGCAACACGGTTGATCAACATCCTTCATCAGAGCGCAGGCAAGGGTAAGCACTCTATGCTGTTCAAAGCAACCAACCAAACTGATTCAACAAAAGGCCATGAAATGAAAAAAGCGTTGATAACTGGTGTCACTGGGCAAGACGGTGCTTACCTTGCAGAATTACTGCTCAGCAAAGGCTATGAAGTTCATGGCATTAAACGACGGACATCCCTATTCAACACCAGCCGCATCGACCACCTTTTTCACGACATCCACGAAAAAGGCAAGCCTTTCTACCTCCACCATGGAGATATGACTGATTCAACCAGCCTCACACACATCATTCAAAAAGTTCAGCCAGATGAAATGTCCAAGTGTAAAAACCATATTATTGCAAATAGTTCGTTTAGCTGGTGGGGAGCGTGGCTTTCAGAAAACCCACACAAAGAGGTTATCGCACCAAAACAATGGTTTAATGCTCTCGAAGCCGACACTAGGGATTTAATCCCAAACAATTGGAAGCGGATTTAAATCTGATTCACTGAGCTATTATTTCTAACAGCCAAAACGAATAATACCTACAAAAAATCCCCTCAGTGCAGCGAACCCACATAGTCCGAAGCTAACCGAAGTATTATCATGTAGTTACGAACAAAGTGATTAGCGAGTACCAACTTACGGGATCAAATATGAACGCACCAACTTCGTCCGCCCCCCTCATTAGTGTAATCATGCCTGTATACAACGGCAGCGAGTTTCTACAAACCTCCATTGAATCAGTACTAAATCAAACCGAATCCAGGTTCGAACTACTAGCGATTGACGATGCATCTACAGATAACTCTGTTGGAATTCTTAAAAAATACCAGGCAAAAGACCCTAGAATAAAAGTATTAGAAAACACAAAAAACCAAGGGGTATCCAGCTCTCGTAACCGCGCGCTAAAGCATGCGAAAGGACAATATATCGCCCTTATGGACTGCGACGACATTTGTATTCACGAGCGATTTTCAACACAAATCCACCGGATACAGCAACTCAACCTAGATATATGCGGCTCATCACTGCTGTATTTCGGCGACAAAGAACGCACCAAAACCTATCCAGAGGATGACTACCGCATCAAGCTAAATCTATTCTGCGACGCGCCCTCCGTCGCCACACCAGCGGTCATGATACGCAAAGACATATTGAATGAAATACGCTTCGACCCCGACCTTAACTTTGGTGAAGATACAGCTTTATATATTCAACTTGCACTGGAAAAACATACCCGGTTTGGCAATTGCCCAGAACCGCTACTGAAATACCGAATCCACAAAAGGCAAGCGAGCCAAAAACTTTTGGAACAAAAACATCACTTATTCACCGAAGTATTTTACCAGCTACTCCAAAAACATTGCGGAGACATCAGTGTTGAACAATTAGCGCTGCACTACGAACTAATAAAGAAAAAACGTGTTCTCAAAAGCGATATGGTTGAGCAATATAGCCAGCTATTAATTCAGCTCAGTAACTTACTAGATACTAGCGAAACAGAAAGCGCTGAGTACTGGTACCGGTTTTGCGCAAAACATCTTAAAAGCAGCAAAGCAGTAGCCGTGCTATACAAATCACTATCAAATAGACCCCAAACAACACTTCACACCAATCTTTATATGAAAGGTTTACTAGCAGACCTAATACGGTCAACTTAGCTCCTCACTTAACAATATATCCTATGAACTCCTAACTCCCACCCTCTTGTAGAAATCGACTACATTCTCAGCCATCTTCTCTAGCGTTAACGATCTTTTTGCCCAAGAGAAAACGTCCAAAAAAGAACTGGCGTAGCCTTCTTTATCAGAAAAATAGGCTATGATTTTTTCCCTCAGCAACTCCGCATCACCAACAGGAACAACCATATGAGGAGGCAAGAGCACATCAGCTCCATTAATCTCTGTTGAAATAACAGGCGTCTCGCTCATCAAGGACTCTGCAATAACATAACTAAAGCCTTCTTTATAAGAAGTAACTACGGCGAGATCTGCAACATCAAACAACCTTGCCGCAGCTGGAATAGCACCAGTTATACATACCCTACTTTCAAGCCCCATAGTATGACTTTGCTCACAGAGGCTCTGATACTCTGGACCATCACCAATAATTAACAAGTTCGCCTCTATACCTCTCCAAGCATCAAGTAATATATGAAAGCCTTTCCCACGAACAAGGCGCCCAATGGCGAGCGCAAGCGGGAGCTCAGGATCGAGACCAAATTCCGAGACAAGTTCTGTTCGAGTTTGTGTACCAGTCTTCGGTTCACTTACCCCATTGTAAATTACGGCTCTGGATTGATTAGACAAGAGTTCAAAAACACCATCGCCAACACCTATCACACCATCCAGTCGGTTAAAGCCTCTAAAATCCTTCTTCCTTTTCTGATGCCAATGAATGGTTCCGACAGTTTTTGCGCGAATAAACGGCTTTATTCTCGCCAAATGAATGGAGGACTCTTTACCATGCGCATGAACAACATCCGGATTTATTTTCATGACAAGAAAAAGTAATTTTAATGTATAAATAAAACTTCTAAATTTAGCCTCGGGCTTAATGTGGCAGTAACGAACACCAGCGCTCAACTGCCGCTGACAATCTTCAGGTGCCACTGTTATAACGCTATGACCTTGTTTAGCGAGTGTATTACTCAATTCAACTACATGCTTGGACAAACCACCGGTTCCGGAAACCAGCAACTGACAAATTTCCATAAATTCAAATCCTAAAACACTAAACTACCTACCCTACCCCCATTGACCGACCAGAAATTATCGGGCAATGGTACTTACGCGTTCTGTTAACAAAAACATCAATTTATTCCTCCTTTCCACGAGCTACAACTCCTACTAACGAGGAACAAACCGGCTTCGTGGCCCGGGTTCTTCGTATCCGCAAGGATGACTACATGTAAACCTACGCCAACGCCTCGATAACTTCACCGACCGCCATCCGCCACTTACTCGCCAAAACCCCATAATCCTTGCCCAGCTTTACCGAACTCAACACCGAATAAGCTGGTCGCTTAGCTTGTGTTGTATAGGTTTCGGTGCCAATACCGCTCACAGTAGGGACGCGTTCAATCATACCCTGCAGCTGAGCTTGCTCAAAGATGGCTATCGCAAAGCCCTGCCAACTCACCGCTTCATTACCGGCATAATGGTAGATTCCATAGCGTGTTTCTTCTTCACCCTGCTTCTCGCGGTCATGTAATTGCTTGGCAATACTAATTAGTGCCTTGGCAATATCACCGGCATAGGTCGGGCATCCCACTTGTTCATTGACCACGCTAAGGACGCTCCCAGCTTTGGCTAGTCTCAACATGGTCTTGAGAAAGTTATTGCCGTACTCACTAAACACCCAAGCGGTGCGCATAATAATATACCTTGTCGTAAGGCGCTGGATGGCTAGCTCGCCCTCGAACTTGGTTTGTCCGTAGACCCCAGCTGGATTAGCTTGATCCGTTTCTAGGTAAGGTGTTTGCTTACTGCCATCAAACACATAGTCCGTTGAGACATGGAGCAGCGGTATATCGAAGCGGGCGCTGAGCTTGGCCAGCGCAGTCGGGCCATCCACATTCGCTCGCCTGGCCAATTCTAGCTCGGACTCGGCTTTATCTACCTCCGTATAAGCGGCCGCATTTATAATCGCTGTTATACCGTTGTCTGCAATGATTTTTTCCAAGACCACGGTATCATTGATATCGGCATCTTGACGGCTCAACAAGATATGAGGAATGCTTTGGGCGCGCAATTCATCCGCAATGCACTGCCCCAACTGACCGTTAGCGCCTGTAACGAGTATGCGCATTAACTGGACGCCTGCGTTATTACTCGCACTCATTTAACAAACCACTCGGCAAAGGTCGGCGCTTTACAGTCTTTGTCTGACAGAATGGGGTTGTCCAGTGGCCAGCTAATCGCCATGGCCGGGTCATTCCAAATCAAGCAGCCTTCATCACTGGGATCGTAGTAATCAGTGCACTTGTACTCAAAGTCGGCGGTGTCGCTGAGCACCACAAAGCCGTGGGCAAAACCCGGTGGCACCCAAAACTGACGTTTGTTTTCTTCCGAGAGGATCACGCCTTCCCACTGACCAAAGCTGGGTGAGTCTTGGCGGATATCTACTGCCACATCATAAACTTCACCACTCACCACCCGCACTAATTTGCCCTGGGGCTTGGTCTTTTGAAAGTGAAGGCCCCGAAGTACACCTTTAGCGGAACGGGAGTGATTGTCTTGCACAAACGGCAGGCTAATGCCCGCCAGTTCACGATATCGATCAGCTTGAAAGGTTTCTAAGAAAAAACCACGATGATCGCCAAATACCTTGGGCTCAATAATGACGCAGTCTTTCAGTTTAGTTTGGATGACGTTCATATCAGTAGTCGTTTCCGCTTATTTGTAGCCGTCGGCCACACGCAGTAAATATTGGCCATAGCCGGTTTTCTTTAGCATCTCGCCCTGTTTGATAAGCTGTTCCGCGCTAACCCAGCCTTGGCGATAGGCAATTTCTTCTAAACAGGCCACTTTTAGCCCCTGACGATGCTCAACGGTTTGCACAAACTGGCCCGCATCAATAAGAGAGTCATGAGTCCCCGTGTCTAACCACGCAAAGCCTCGCCCCAGTACTTCTACGTTTAAATCGCCGCGTTTGAGGTATGCGAGGTTTACATCGGTAATTTCCAGCTCGCCACGAGGACTGGGCTTAATGCTACGCGCAATCTCAACCACATCATTGTCGTAAAAGTATAAGCCCGTGACCGCGTAAGCTGATTTCGGTTTAAGAGGCTTTTCTTCAATACTGATCGCCTTGCCGTCATCACCAAACTCTACCACCCCAAAGCGCTCAGGGTCGGTCACGTGATAGCCAAATACCGTGGCACCCGTGTCCTTGGAAACAGCGCTTTTGAGGTTGTCAGAGAAGTGTTGCCCGTAGAAGATATTATCTCCTAAGACCAAGCTGACATTGTCGTTACCAATAAAATCGGCACCGATGGTAAATGCTTGGGCCAAGCCGTCAGGACTTGGCTGCTCTTCGTAGCAAATAGTAATACCAAACTGACTGCCATCGCCCAATAGCCGCTGAAAGCCGGGTAGGTCAGTCGGTGTGGAGATCACCAGAATATCTTTGATCCCTGACAGCATGAGCACTGACAAGGGGTAGTAAATCATTGGTTTATCGTAGATAGGAAGTAGCTGCTTAGAACAACCCATAGTGATTGGGTGCAAGCGCGTCCCTGAGCCACCAGCCAGAATAATACCTTTGTATTTTTTACTCATTGAGCTTCCCTAAAACCTATTTAGCGTGCCTAGCATTCGTTTATGCACAAACGCTTTCACTTCGCTCACATGGATACCCGATCGGGTCGGGTATGACGAAATATTTATTCGTCCGCACCACCGATCCGATCTAATTTATAATCCCCTGACAACACACGCTGCCACCACTCGGGATTGTCGAGATACCATTGCACGGTTTTTCGAATGCCCGACTCAAAGGTCTCTAGCGGCGTCCAGCCTAGCTCGCGTTGAATCTTACTCGCATCAATAGCATAGCGCGCATCATGCCCAGGCCGATCTTTAACAAAAATGATTAAGTCTTTAAAGCCTTTGCCACTGGCTCGGGAGTTAGCATTGTCTGGCGCTAGCTCTTCTAACAACTCACAGATGGTTTCTACCACCTCGATATTGCGCTTCTCGTTGTGGCCGCCAATGTTGTAGGTCTCACCCACCTTTCCTTCGGTAACCACTTTAAACAGCGCGCGAGCGTGGTCTTCCACATAAAGCCAATCCCGAATCTGACTGCCGTCGCCATACACTGGCAGGGGCTTGCCGTGGAGGGCATTTAAAATGATGTGGGGGACGAGTTTTTCAGGGAAGTGGTAGGGGCCGTAGTTATTTGAACAGTTGGTCACAACAATGGGTAAACCGAAAGTTCGCCCCCAAGCCCTGACCAAATGGTCTGACCCAGCCTTACTCGCGGAATACGGCGAGCTAGGTTCGTAGGAGGTGGTTTCGGTGAATAGGTCATCTGTGCCATGAAGATCGCCATAGACCTCATCGGTGGAGATATGATGGAAACGGAAGTCCGCTTTTTTATCTCCTTCAAGACCCTGCCAATAGCTACGCGCAGCTTCAAGCATATTGTAGGTACCAACGACATTCGTTTGGATAAAGGCACCCGGGCCGTCAATGGAACGATCGACATGGCTCTCTGCCGCAAGATGCATCACAAGATCCGGCTGATGCTCGGCAAACACCGAACTCAAGGCAGCAAAATCACAAATATCCACCTGCGCAAACACATAACGCCCGGTGTCATCTGCCCCCTGCAGGGATTCTAAATTACCTGCATAGGTTAAAGCGTCAACATTGATCACCGAGGCACCAGTATCCGCCAAAATGTGGCGCACTAGCGCACTGCCAATAAAGCCGGCGCCGCCAGTGACTAAGCATTTCATATTAGAACCCGAATTATATCGTCTCTCAAAGGACGAATCTGCCAGTAAATCAATGACCGTATCGCCAGGACTAACGCGCCCGCTCAGTATTACCCACGCTATACTTTGGCAGGGACGCATTACGAAAATCACGCCAATGACTAAAGCGATAAAAATGTCTGCGCAAACTAAACCACAGCTTTACCGGGTGAAATACCAGCCGCTGCCAAAGGAGTGGCTTCTCGGTATTTATCGCTAAGGATTTAACTACGCTGGTTTCATGAACCAGTTCAAACGCAACGTGGGGCTCAACCGCATACACATTTAAGTCAAACAAAAAAAAGTGGTCAAACACCTTATCAACCGGCTCGTAAATACGCTGGGCGTAATCAATAAACTTTTTCATGCCCACACGGTTCAACACGTATGCCTGCGTTCCCAGCCCACCGCGCTCGGGACGAACTAAATTATGTTCACCAACAAGGGGCTCGACTACCGTCCGCTTACGAATCCTTAGCGACATTAAGCGAACCATATCGAGGCTACGACCAAGTACTGATCGATATACATCACCAAAATTTTGCTCGACAACAACGTCATCCTCAATCAAGCAGACGTGCTCATAATCATTTTTATAGGCTTTCTTTACAGCACGTAAATGAGACAAATAACAACCGAGCTCGCTTGCGGTTAAACGTCGACCGTGACGAACCATCGCCAAACTACCAAGGATGCGTTCGCCAGCTTCCAGTGGCGGCATGCCTAAACGACCATCTATGGCAGGGAATACCTCAGCATTAATTCCCTGGCTAGCCAAATCGGCAATCAACTTTCGGGTATTCTCCGCCTCAGGATTTAGGCTTACCACCCAACAAACGCATTTTTTTGGCATGAAACCCTCTAAACAATATCCAAAGCCGACTCTGCCAATATGGTCATGCCTATGGCAAAGAATTCGCCGACCTTCATTACATAGCGACGCGGCAGCAATACCTTGTAACAACTCAAAGTGCCGTTTATATTCACTCAGCACTTTGCCAAGAAACCGCTTATACCTAGGTTCGACCCATGTTAGGCAACTATTGTAACATTGAAAATTGAACTGGGCGCAGCCCCCCCACCAAACTGAACACGCTGATCTTGCCACGTGCGCCAGCACCCACCTCGGACTCTCAAGCAATGCCCGTCAATAACATCATCATTAGCACGCAAAATTATCCGCCTAGCGCTGGCGGCATACAAAACTATATGCATGAGCTTGCAGCTGCCCTTCACAAACTCGGCAACAAGGTTCGGGTCATTTGCGATGCCCCCACTGTCGACGGCCAAGCAGATTTTGACAAAAGCTTGCCATTCCCGGTAGAGCGACTAAGCGGCCCCAAATTTTTCCGGCGCTATCGCAAAGCCAAATCCGTTCTATCACACCTTAAAAAAACCAATAGGCCGATACTAATTTGCGATAGCTGGAAGAGTCTTGAGCTACTCAAATCCAATGAACTGGATCATGTGTACTCTATTTGCATAGCTCATGGCATGGAGTTTCCTGAGCAAGTACAACAAAAACACAGACGCATTGCTAAAACACTGTCGCGCGCGGATATTATCCTAGCAAATTCGCAGTTTACCGCCCAACGAGTCAAGCCATACGCGCCCAACTTTGCAAAGGTTCAAATACTCCACCCAGGAGTAACACCACCGACGCACGCGTCTGAGGCCAACCTGACAACAATCCAAAACTGGCTTGGCCAGCACTCTCCAACCTTGCTCACCGTTGGCCGAATTGAAGCGCGCAAAGGCCAAGACAAAATCATCGAAATTCTGCCAAAGTTAATTATCAATCACCCACAGCTTGTCTACGCAGTTGCTGGCTCAGGCCCCCTACAAGACAAATTAATCGCACGCGCGGAAGAGCTAGGTGTCAGTAGCCACGTAAAGTTTTGCGGTAGGGTTAGTGACGGCGAGCGATCCGCTCTGCTACAAAAAGCCGATCTCTTTGCGATGCCTTGCCGAGCGGTAGGCAATTCCGTTGAGGGCTTTGGCATAGTTTATATTGAAGCAGCCATGTTCGAGCTACCAAGCCTTGCTGGGCGCGCGGGCGGTGCTGGAGATGCGGTAATAGATGGCCAAACCGGAATTCTGTGTGATGGCGACAGCGAAGAAGATATTTACCACGCCATAAACAACATGCTCAGCAATACCCACAAACTAAAAGAACTGGGACGAAACGCGCAACACCGGGCACAGACAGAACTACAGTGGGAGCACATAGCCGAAAAGCTATTGACGTACGCTGACCGAGCAATAAATTAAGGCGCCTCGAAGCAATGATTACGTTCCATTATGGAATAAAAAGCCGTGCATTCCCGGCCCCTTACCTTGCGCTTTATCACTAAGCAGCTCGTCGATGCGCTGATGGATATTGGCCACTTTTCGCTGGGCTTTCCGCAACTGCATAAAGTCCGGCATAACGTGGCCAGGAATGAGGCCAGCATTACCCAAGCCGTCAATCACGACTAATCGCTTTATGGCTAAACTACCGTCGCCGCTCAAATCACGCTGCACCACAACATTGTGCAAAATCAAATCCCGCGACGGCACGCGAAATCTCAGCCAATGCTCGCATAGCGCATTTACTGCTCGCTTACAGGCTTCGTCATAGTCATTTTCCCAAAGATACTGCTTTAGCGAAACCGACACTTCACCGCAGCTATCGCGAATCAATTCAGAGCACAGACCAGCACCCATATCGGTATCCACATAGCCGTAGCAACGGCTGACATGGGCAAATACGTCGTCGGGGTAATGATGCTCGAGCGCGGCCATCACTTTAAATTCATCCAGATTATCGTCGAAACTGGACAATGGTTTGAGATTTTTGGGAAATCCTTTCCTGCGTCGCCGATCTTCGACACTAAAATCTGGTCGCCGAACCTTGATGCATCGCTTCGCATCGCGCGGATCAACATAACAAAAGCGATTACCGCCAGCAGCAAAGGGCTCCAACCCTTTTAAATTAATCACGATTTATTACCCCCATCCGGATTAATATCCCGCGCCCAAACATAGTCATGACTAAACGGCTGGACCATCGTTGCTTCGATAATATAGCGAGAATATAGGGTCGAATTTAATTCCTGCTGAAAAAAGACTCGCGCTCTTGCCGCCCAATCCTGACGTTTAGCGTCATCGTTATGAAATTCACGAATTTTATTAATCAGATCTTCCTGATCATCAAAATACACTAGAGTTTCCGGCGGCACATAGTCAGCAAAGTCGCCGCTGCTATGGGCAAACTGCAACACTCCGTTACCGCCAAGTTGAGACATTCTATCGGAGGTATACCATTGATCACCTTCCTGACGATTTAAATTAAGCGCCATTTTAGTCTTGGCCAAAGCGAGATCGTAATCTCGCCCCCATACAGGTGCCTCACCAAAACTACCGTAGGTTTTGAAATTCATTTCACCATCGACAGCGTCTTTAATTGCCTTCACCATCTCTAGGCGCTTCGTAAACTTAGTCGCGTTACTGCAAAACAATAAATCAATAGGTAAATCTAAATCTGTTTTTACAGAGTTATCCAAAATTTCAATACTTGGCTCCACAGGATTAGGTATGTAGTAAAGCCGCGCACCCAACCCAGCAAAACGCTTTAAATCCCTGAGACCAGTAGTCACAAAAACTGCGTCAACCACCCCCGCATACGCCTCTATTCGTTTACTATTATCAGGCACAAATAAAGGATCACAATTGCAATGAATTAGTACGCATTCCGGCCGACGCTGGCGCACTAAGCGGAGACTCTCTACGGTAATAATGTCACTATGACCGATAATCACTAAATCGGGATCATTGCTTTCAACCACCTCAAGAAAGCGTTTATTAGCAGCCTTCTTGCCCAAGTCTCGAATTCCAAGAGGCGCCTCAAAAGCAGCCACATCACGATCGGAAAAGCTTCGCACATAGTGGTTATTGCGAATAAAACCATACTTCATTTTTTCAGCCCAGCTACTCCGATTAGAGCCATAACTGCGCAAGCGCTCATAATCCACATGAAGTATTTTCATTATTTAACCTCGCCCCAACGCTTTCGTAATAAGCGCTGATATACACCTAGCGTAGCCACCAACTGACTACTTAAATAATAGTTTTCCGGAAGTTTAATCTCTGCGTCGGCATCAATTAAATCATCTACCCTAGCCGCAAAACTCACCACATCATCGGGCGCAACCAAGCCCTGCGGAAAACCTGCGCTCAGTGATTCGCTAGCTCCACCACGATCGTAAGCGACCACCGGTGTGCCACTTGCCAATGATTCCGGCACGGTGCGGCCAAAAGGTTCTTCCTTGTTAGACATATGACAGGTCACTGACGCCAAGCCATAGAACTGCGCAATATCGCTGCGATGACCGACAAAGGTCACCGCGTTATCTAGATTCAACGACGACCGCATGGCGAGTAATTCATCGAAGTAATGCTGCTTACCGGGCTCAGCATCGCCCACCACAACACCATGGCAATCCTGACGGAGTCGCACCAAGCGTGACATCATTTCCAAAAATGCTTCCTGGCCCTTCCAGCGCGTTAAGCGTCCGGGCATTAAAATAATGTGCTTGCCCTGCAATTGCGGGTATTGCTCAAATAGTTCTTTTTTCCAAGCAGGCGTGCACGCATCGTGATTAAAGGCAGCAGGATCTAAACCGCGGGGAATAAGGGTAATTCGACTTTCATCCGCCTTGTAATTATCAATAATATATTTTTTTACGCAGTCCGAAATCGCGATGAGATGCTCCGCCCGCGCCATAACCGCGCTGTAAAAATTGACTGAATACATGCCGTGAAATGTGCTCACCAAACGCGGCCGAGTTGCCGGATCCATTTTTCGCCAGGCCAACCAAACAATCCACGCCGGCGCCCGCGAGCGCACGTGGACGACATCCGGCTTTAATAATTCAAGCAATCTTCGCATAGGGCGAACTTGCAGCAATGACCACAACGATTTCCGGTGCACCGGAAACGTAATATGCTCACTGCCTTCAGCGACTAGACCGTCGACCATACGGCCGCCAAAGGAAATGACGACCGACGTGTGACCACCGCGCACCAGCTCGCGCGCGAGCTCAACCGTACCACGCTCTACGCCGCCTGAATTTAAAGCGGGCAAAACCTGCACGATTTTAAGCGGTCTAGTCTCGCTGATTTTTATGCTCTCTGCGTCGGACATGCACAATCCAAAAAGTAATCAATTAACGCGGTCATTATCTTCGCCGCCACGATCAATCTGTAACCACCAATCTGCAACCCTGTCGGCCTCCCATAGAGGGCGAACAGCTGGCGGCAATGGCCCCGCCAAATCTGCCGCACTGAACGTCGTAGCCAAGCCACTGCTAGCAAGCTGGGTCATACTTTTCACAACCCGAGAATCTCGCAGCGGCAACAGTTCAAGCAGCCCCGTCGGTGCACCCGAACTTACACTCTCATACACCATTGAGACACTGTCACAGCTCACCCAGACCTGCCCGACGTCTTGTAATATTTTCGGCAACCAACCCGGCCCAGTGTCGGAATAGGGCAAAATGTTAATATTTGCCAGGGACAACGCCGCCAATTCATCCAATAGATCGGGCGGCGTTCGCGGCGAATCTGACACCAGCCACTCCATTTCTGGCGCAGCTTCTGCAATGCGCTGAAGCTGCTTCACAATGCCCACATTATCCCATTGATAATGGGTGTTTATTCCGCCCAACAGCATGAGCCCCTGACTTTTATTTCGCCCCTCATAACGCGGAACAATATGATTGATCACACCGTAGGTGCCCAGCACTGAATCTCGCTTAGGCGGTGAATCATGGTAGGGCATACACACCGCATCAAACAAACCTAGGGGCAGCGAGGGGCGCATCAATAGAAATGCCTTAGCACCCAAAACCCACTTACACCACAACATCGGGATATGGGTTTTACTGCCGGCGGCAAGCACCCAATCCGGTTTGATTTCCGCATCAAACTGAGCCAACAGGCCCTTGCGCCCGACAAAGCGAAAGGACTTCGATGTCAAATCAAACCAATGTACCTCAAGCTCGGCTTTTTCTTGCACCCGCGCAAGCAAGCCGCGCAATTGGTTGAGGTGCCCCAGTCGGCCATCGGTAATAAGCCATACGCGACGAACGCTCATTCGTAAAATCCAGCCTCGCCCTCAGGTCGCGTTTTGAAACGACGATGCACCCACATGTATTGCTCAGGCACCATGCGAATATTTTCTTCAAGGATGGCATTAATCGCTTGCGCGTCGGCGGCGGGATCTCCACTGGGGAAATTATCCATAGGAATTATTTCAACACGATAACGGCGGCCACTATCGAGCCGCTGCTGCTTAGCGTAAACCACCCTCGCACGCCCACCCTTCGCCAGCGTGCTGGTGCCAATAGTGGTCGCAGTGGCAATACCAAAAAAGGGCACAAATTCAGCAGACTTTCGACCGTAATCCTGATCGGGCAAATAGTACAAGCGCCGCCCCTCGCGAAGTCGCTTTAGCGCGCGCTTTATGTCGCGCCTGTGAATAGGCTCGCCATAGCGGCCGCGGGATCGGCTCAGAATATATTCAAATACGGGATTTTTATGTTTGCGATAAAACGAGTCTGAAGGGTACTGCAAACCAATTAATGTGCCGCAGACATCGAGCGTGGTGAAATGGGTGCCAATGACAATAATCCCACTTCCTCCCTCTTCAACCTCAAGATGTTCCTTACCTAAAAGCTCAAATTCTACACCGAGGTTTTCCGGCGCAATAAACCACACGCGCAGCGTTTCCATTAGACCCACACCCTGATTGCGCATGGTCTTTTTGACTAATAAGCGGTATTCCGCCTCGCTCAACTCAGGAAAGCAAAGCTGCAAATTTACTTCACAAATATGACGACGTCTTTTCGCAAAATAATAGAATACGTTGCCAATTCCCGCGCCCAAAGCATAGCTAAGGCGTCGCGGTAAGTGGGCAAGCAGCCACAGCATGGCGATACCAAGCCAAACCGGCCAGTGTCGTGGATAAAGCAACTGTCTCTCAATTGTCATCTGATTGCATTACACTTTGCTACATTTCAATGCGGTTCCCGCGCTTAATATTACACGGCGTAAAGTGCCGCATTGTACACTGTTTGCCAACGGCGGTTAGCCGAGTATTGCACCACCGACCAGAAGAATAGCCCTGATCATTCGCAGCCAACGCGGAGACTTACAAACCATTATGATGAATAAACCAGGCCGCACCGGCCCCGCCCGCATTCTGGACGCTTCAAAATATTCGCTCAAGGGTTTGCGAGCCGCCTGGCGGCACGAAGAAGCCTTTCGACAGGAAAGCACGCTCGCGCTCATCATGCTGCCTGGCGCACTGTGGCTAGGCACCAACGCCAGCCAGCGCTCGATTTTAATCGCCACCGTGGTGATTGTCGTTATCGTTGAGCTTATCAACTCCGCGATTGAGGCAGTGGTCGACCGCATTAGCACCGATCACCACCCCCTGTCAGGCCAAGCAAAGGATATTGGCTCCGCTGCCGTCATGCTAAGCCTGCTACTTTGCATAAGCTGCTGGGGAATGATCGCCGCCGAGCGGTTTTTGTAAACAAATAATTAGCCGTATAGCAGTAGCAGGGCTTGACAATGGCTCGCCAAACGCGAATAATTCCCGGCCTAAATTTTCAGCACTAGGTTTCAAGGAGTTATAAGGGTGGCGAATTCTCCACAAGCTAAAAAACGCGCACGCCAGGCGGAAAAAAGTCGTACGCATAACGCCAGCCTGCGCTCAATGGTACGTACATACCTGAAGAAAGTACTGGCTGCTATCGCGTCTGGCGATCAAGAAGCGGCAAAGACTGCGTACGTATCTGCAGTTTCCGTTATCGACCGCATGGCCGATAAAGGCATTCTTCACAAAAACAAAGCAGCTCGTCACAAGAGCCGCTTGAACAGCAAAATTAAAGCAATGGGCGCTACTGCGTAATTAACTGCTTTTGTTTTGCCAATAAAAAAACCCGCCTTGAGCGGGTTTTTTTATTGCATGCTATTTACCATTGACCAATCAGCCACTCACCACCAAGTTATCGCGGTGAATCAACTCGGGCTCACCAACAAAGCCCAGCAACTCAACGATCTTGCCACTCGACTTACCAGCTAAGCGTCGCGCATCATCAGCACAGTAGTTCACCAAACCGCGCGCCACCTCATTTCCCTGACCATCAACACACTTAACAAGGTCGCCACGGGAAAATTGCCCAGTAACCGCCACCACCCCCACGGGTAATAAGCTGCGCCCCTGCTGACGCAATACGCGCACAGCACCATCATCAATCTGCACCGAACCCCGCAACTGCAACTGCCCCGCCAGCCATTTTTTACGCGCTGTAATCGGCGGCTCTTTTGATAGCAATAATGTACCTAAATCTTCTGCCTCAAAAATACGATCCAACACCCGATCTTCGCGACCGCCCACGATAACGGTATTCGCCCCAGAACGAGATGCCAACCGTGCCGCGCGCAGCTTGGTTAGCATACCTCCGCGCCCCAGCACACCAGCTGCACCACCCACCATTACATCTAGCGCGCGATCTTCTACTGAAGCCTCAGAGATTAACTTCGCGTTCGGATTTGAACGGGGATCTTCTTCGAACAAGCCGCGCTGATCCGTCAATATAACCAAGGTATCTGCGTCGATTAAATTTGCAACAAGTGCAGCCAGGGTATCGTTGTCACCAAAGCGAATCTCGTCGGTGACAACCGTATCGTTTTCATTAACAACCGGCACCACACCTAAATCTAGCAAGGTGAGCAAGGTACTGCGCGCATTCAAATAACGATCACGCGCAGAAATATCATCGTGCCCCAGCAAGATTTGTGCAGTTTGCAAACCGTGGGTACGAAATCGCGTTTCGTAGGCATGCACTAAACCCATCTGCCCAACGGCCGCCGCAGCCTGCAATTTATGCAAATTATCGGGGCGCTCACGCCAACCCAAACGCGTCATACCCTCGGCGACAGCACCCGACGAAACCAAAACCACTTCACGACCAGACGCCCTGAGCGCCGCCAACTGCGAAACCCAAGCGTCGAGGCCTTCGGCATAAAGACCGCGACCATCATTGGTAAGCAGTGCCGAGCCAATTTTGACCACCACACGCTTACACGTTTTTAGCGCCCGCCTATTCTCAGACAAGATCACAGCACCTCAAGGACGATAGATAACTTCAACATCGTGATCGTCATCTTCATCGTCGTCATCATAGTCTTCGTCATCACCAGCGGCACGGCGCTCTGAGCGACGCTGATCCGCCAGCGCCTGAATACGCTCGCGCGCCTCAGCCTGCATGGCATCCTGTATATCTCGCTCACGCTCGGCAGCCTCAGTGTCGGTAGCCAGCAATTCAGCCTGCTCTTCGACAAACTGCAATACATCCTGACACAGCGCCTTAGTATTCTCGCCCGTCAAGGCTGACACGCGATAAACCGGCCCAGTCCAACCCAGCGCATCAACCACCTCTTGGCAGCGCCCATCGCGCTCATCATCCGGCAGCATATCGAGCTTATTCAATACCAACCAGCGCTCGCGCCCGGCCAGGGTCGGACTAAAGCGCGACAGCTCCTTAGAGATAATCGCAACCGACTCCTGCGGCGTAACACCGTCATAGGGCGCCATATCCACCAAGTGCAAAAGCAAGCGAGTGCGGGTTAAGTGTTTAAGGAACCTAATGCCAAGCCCCGCGCCATCTGACGCCCCTTCAACCAGGCCCGGAATATCGGCCAAAACAAAACTGCGATGCTGCTGCACCCGCACCACGCCCAAATTGGGCACCAAGGTCGTAAACGGATAATCCGCCACCTTGGGCTTGGCCGCCGACACTGCGCGAATAAAGGTGGATTTGCCCGCGTTTGGCATACCCAGCAGACCGACATCAGCCAAAACTTTAAGCTCTAAACGCAGGTTTCGGATTTCACCATCACTGCCGCGGGTAAACTGCCGCGGCGAACGGTTAGTACTCGACTTAAATCGCGTATTACCCAAGCCGTGAAAACCACCCTGAACAACCTTCAAAAGATCGCCAGCCGCCACTAAATCGCCGAGCACCTCTTGGGTGTCCTCATCGACAACGGTAGTACCCACCGGCACATTCAAAATTAAATCTTCTGCACTTTTACCGCGACAATTAGCGCCGCGACCCGGCTCACCAACCCTGGCGTTGTAAGCTTTAACAAAACGAAAATCAACCAAGGTGTTCATTGACGCCTCAGCGCGCAAAATGACGCTACCACCATCGCCACCATCACCGCCATCCGGACCACCCCAGGGGATAAATTTCTCGCGACGAAAGCTCATGCAGCCATTGCCACCTCGCCCCGCCTCAACCCTGATTACCGCCTCATCAACAAACTTCATGACTATGCCAACCTAAAAAAGGAATATGCTTAAAACCTATCTACAGAAACAAAAAAGCCCCGTCAACAGACGAGGCTTTAAACGTCACGAAGAGGGCTTAGGCCGCAACAATACTAATATACTTGCGACTCTTTGGACCTTTAACTTCAAACTTCACCACGCCGTCTGCCTTTGCAAACAAAGTGTGGTCGGTGCCGCAACCTACGTTTTCACCAGCGTGAAAGCGAGTGCCGCGCTGACGAACAATAATGCTGCCCGCGCTAACAGTTTGACCACCAAAACGTTTTACACCTAGACGCTTACTCTGCGAGTCGCGTCCGTTACGAGTACTACCACCAGCTTTCTTGTGAGCCATGAGTCTCTCCTAATTCCTTAAGCACTGATACCAGTGATTTTCACTTCGGTGAACCACTGACGGT